>Ga0209208_10006809_pt1 | contig 15696 bp, 13 predicted proteins | sample S1TSphfallax_3_FD_187694 | JGI IMG/M metagenome (GOLD analysis project Ga0209208, IMG submission 187694) | Host-associated microbial communities from peat moss isolated from Minnesota, USA - S1T2_Fd - Sphagnum fallax MG (SPAdes) (version 2) | ecosystem: Host-associated > Plants > Peat moss >...
ACATTTCATGCACATGAAAAGACACATGTTAATTTTTTAATTTATATCCATGTTGATGGATAGGAAAAAGAAGTGAGGTAGTTATAAAATGGAGGTAATTATTAAGAAAGGTGGGAAATAGTTATTACGAAAGTTAATAGGAAAACAAAATAGTTATGAAACTGTTAAACTTGAAAAATGAGGTAGTTATTTTTGAATTGGTTTTGGAATGGTTCAGGGACGACTGTAAGATCAGATTGATCATGTAGGAGTGACATATGAAACTTTTTGCAAAGAACCCCATAGAAACCAGTTCCTAGGTCAGTGAAATTTCATTTACTTGTAAGGAAGAAGGGAAAGTTGTTGGTTAGTAAGAAGGGGGCATTAAGCTAGTTTAGTAGAAATAATTCCATTGGAATGAGGAGGATAAGTAGAATAAGGAGCAAATACCTGGATAATAGGTTCATAAAGGCTATTAACAATTTATGGGCTATATATATAAGACGGTGTTCCCAAACATTAGTGACTACTGGGTAGCTTGAAGTCATTTACTTAGGTTATTAGAGATATTAGCCCAACAATTGATACGACAAGGAGGAAACATGAGTGGATATGATTAAAATAAGGTAAAATAATTTCGAAGAAGCATGTTTAAGGGACAAAGCGAGATAAAACAAACTCCCCATTTATTTTGGCTATTTAGTTAGATAGTAGGTAAAAAATAGATTTGGTCAAAATTTAAACATTAGGGTCTTTTTAAGTCAGATTTTTTTCTCACAAACATCGCATTTTTGGGTTCACCATGCCTTTCATACTTCTTTTTAACATGTCATAATGGTATTTTCTCATTACATTTTGATTTGTACAAATACTTAAAAAGAATGGATTAGATAATGTCACACTTGAAAGGTGGAAGGAAATTTTAAAAAATAAAAATACAGATTTAATGGACATGACAAACACTATAAAAAATCAACACATGAATATTGATGGCACCAAATTGATTCCTTGGTGTAATTTGAAAGAAAACCCGAGAATTTCATTTGTTTATTGTTCAAAGTCCACAAAGTGATCTGAAATTCGTAAGCGTAAAAGTACCTTGTTAAACAATTGTTAGATCTAGTCAAATCTTAAAATTATTAGTAACAATAGTTGAGAATGAATGTGACTCATCGACCCTGCCACCAGGATAGAATTCATCCGATGCAGGGATGAAAGATTGAAAATCTTGGATGAAGAAATTATGTTTTGGTTTTGTGGGCCAGGTTTAGAACCCACCCAGATTTTGCGAGTGACCTTTGTCATATTGTTTTGAAGTGATGTGAAGCTGCACTTTGGATCCCACGAAATTCCTGCTAGCTTCCCTTGAGCCAGAACCCCAGTCACAATTTCTCCTGTGCCATTTCTCTCACGGTTCACTGCAGCCCACTACAAACGTAGAATTGTTGAATTATTTAAAGTTTTTTTAAGTTTTTACTTGTGAGGAACAGGTGTTCTAGCTAGGTGACAAGAAGCCCACTACAAACTTAGAATTGTTGAATTATTTAAACGTTTTTTATTTTTTTGCTTGTGAGGAACAGTGTGTTCTAGCTAGGTGACAAGAAATCCTCTGATCAAGGGATCACGAAAGCTCTGACGAGGATTTTCCATTTTCTTCAGGGTACAGATCTAGACCAGAGTCAGGCGGTTCTCAAATCCTGAACTGGTTCTCAGCCTAGTTCTCAGACTGGTTCTCATAGTGAGAACTAGTTGACATGGTTGACTGTGAAAATCAACCTTCGGTTATCACATGAACAAGAATTGGTGATGAGAATCGGTTCTCTTTCTTTTTTTTCTGAAGTATCGGACAAGTTCTCTCAGAGAACTTCCATCTAGTTCATGGTAGTTTAGGGTTAGGGTTCTTAAAAAGTTGCAGTCGCCTAGGGAGGCGAAGGCATTGTTTAGGGTTAGGGATAAAGAAACTATATAAAAATGAAGCCCATGCTTCATTTTCATCACAATGACTTTTATTTTGGTGTTCTAGTGCTCTTGTTATGCTCATTATGTGCTTGTTGGTTATGCTCTTTGTGCTCTTGTTGGTATTTTTAGTTTTGTGTTGCTATTCCTAAATGTTAATTTTTTGTTTCTACACTTTTCTTATGTTGTTGTGTTGTTGGCGTTGCCTTTTTGGGTTGTCGTTGGCGCTTGGTGTGGGCTACTGTTGTTGTTTTTGTCATGCTATTCTTTTCGCACAACCACTTTTCTTGCATTATTCTTATACACTATTGGTTGTCACACTTCCATTCCTCTCTTGGCTACTCCTCACGTTGTTGATCCTCTCGTGCTACCACTCTTCTCATGTTGTCACTCTTTTCGCACTATTCTTCTTGCCTTTCTACTCCTCTCACGTTGCTATTTTTGAAATGTCACACCTTTCACATTTCATGCGCTTGCTAGCCAACCTCTGTTGTTCTTCTCGCACTACCATTCTTGATCCTTTCGCATTGTTGTTGTTATGTTTTGTTTGGTTAGTATCGTATTTCCCCTGCCATGTGCATGTCAGAGCTCAAAGGTCCGACACCAACTCAAACACCAAATGTGAATTCTTTTGCATATTTTCCATTTTTTTGAGTTTTTATTATTATTGTTGTTTTGTTGTTTATTTGTTGTTACTCTTGCATTTTTGCTATTTGTTTTTCCTAGTTCATTTGTGTTGTTTCTTTTCAGTATCTACCAATTTTATAATTCGTGTGCTTCATTGTTTTTTATGCAAAATTTTAAAAACTTAAACATAAACTATAATGTTTTTCACACAAAAACCCCATACTTTCCCACCTTAAAATCTTTAATTGTGTTTTGAAAGTTTTGAAATATACATATTTTATTTTTGTAAAATCTTAGACTACATTTTGTAATTTCTTGTAAATGTTAGTTTTTAATCTTTGATAAGATCATATAACTGTTTAGTTTTTTTCACTATTCATTAAGGCAATAAATTTTATCACAAACCAAATTAATAATGGAACAATGTTTTGAAAACGAAAATACATGTGATGTATTTATGAATGAAGTAAGAATATAAGATGAACTTTTGCCAAAACTTGAAGAAATGAAAAATTTTCAAATAGAAGGAAGTAGGAATCTAGAAATGAATGAAAATAATTTAAAAAAATTACATGCACAAAAAGTATTCTGAAAAAGAAATAGGAAAATTGCATTGTGTTGGGCATTTTATTATGTTAATGATAACAAAAAAATTAGTGTAACAACTTCTCCAATTATGCATTGTATTCTTTGTCACAAGAATCCAATATTAAATGTAAATCCAAAAACTCAAGTTAGGAAAGGATTAATAATATATAACACAACTAACTACATAGTTACATTGAGCAAAGATGTCAATTCAAATCATTTAAACCACTTTGGGGACTGCAAACCAGTGATGACATTTATGGGATTAAAAATAAAAAATGCTCACTTGAATGCAAAATCTTGTTGTAGCAACCAAGCATGGGTTCTCAGATACCTAACCTGTTTTGGGTCACAAATGGTTGTAGACTTATCCATTATATACCTTTTCTAATGTAAGTAAGGTAGAACCAATTAACCCTTAAAATGCCTAGGGTTTCCAAGTGCAAGAGGAGACACATTTCAGGCCACAATTATATGGCCACCCAGTATTGTTAGTTGTAGTAATTAGTTGTGGGGGGGTCTATCTAAAGGTTTTTTTTTTTTTTTTCCCCTATGTGAGGTAGGAACATCTGAAAAAACACTTAGCTTAAAAGAACCATCACCTGTATAGTAACAGCATGTTTTGAAATAGAGATGGCCTGTGTTTGATGCAACACCAACAACGCTCTCTACATGTAAAATGAATGTAAAATAAAAAAGAACGGCCTCCAAAGCCCTTCACATTCCATGCCATGTTGACACATCCATGAAGAGGCCTCATTCAAGAAGGTCAAGATACGGATGTGGGTGCTAGTTCATCCTAGCTTCTTCTTTCATACACCTAAATGTTTACAATTGAGACTTAAGAATCGTACTTGGCATCTTGCAGCACCAGATCAACACCCTCCACACTAAGGAAATTACAAAGTCACACATAAAAACGCACAAAGTCATTGCAAGTATTTGTCAACTGACCTCTTCACACCATGCTTTGTACCACGGACAATAATCAAACTAACAGTATTAGGGTCGTGAAAAACCTCTTGGGTTACCTACAGGTCAAACCTGGGGGGAGGGTTGGGCGCAGCCTTTTTTATGCTTGATACACATAGCCAAAAAGCTATATTACAAAATTCAAAGTGCTAAATTCAAATTGTTTTTGGAGATTTTCAAGAGCCAGAATTTCAACCAAAATTTAAGAAAAATCACCAGATTTCTATACATTGTTCAATGACATAACCAAGAATATAGAGAGGATTCTTAAATTTTTAATTTCTTTCTTAGTATTGATCCTTTGGGCATTGACTTATTATGATCCAAAGTAATGTACAAGCCATTATATTCCTGCCCAAAGCCATGTGTTTGACTCTCACTAAAGCCAATCTATGAGCAGAAGCAAGTGTTTGATGTGTGGAAATTCATACAGCATGAAGAAGGTCATGTGGGAATGTTGATACCACAATTCCAAATACTAAATTGTAACAATGATATGGTACAAAAAGTGGTATTATGAGGGCCCATCATGTGTGTTATATTAATTAATAATATTATAGGTATTATGTGGGACTTGCTTGCATACGTTTTGACAAAATGTGGTGGCCCAATTGGCACCACCACTAATAATAATTTCCACAAATTCAGTCCACTAGGGCTCTTAGTTGTAAGTTTAGAAATTAAGGATGTTTTCAAATAGCTTAATGTAATTTTTTTTAAAGAAAAAAATCTGCTTGACTTCTACTCTTTCAAGTGGATGTTATCCAATGGTGATGTAAAGGTAATCTTTTGGATGATTTCATGGAGGTTTCTTTCAGCCATGTCTCTAGTCTTGACACCAACCAAGCAATCCTACAATGGGGATGCCTTAGCTATGAGCTTAAAGTTTTTATCAAGAGGCCCAAATGGTTGAAATTGTGAAAACCTGAAATTTTTCTAAAATGGGTGTGGCCACATGTGTAGTAGCCAAACAACATGCTTATGAATGTGGACAAAGCCTCTTTACAATTTATAAGGTGCCTCTTGAACTTACTTTGATCTAGTTCTGGATGGTAGATAATAATACCCAAGTTGGATGAATGAGGTATGGTGGTGGATGTGGAAACACAATGCAAGATGTACATTCCATTGTGGACCGCTTTTTGGTTTTTGCAAGAGTTGTTGGGTCGGGGTTTAGGGTTTTGTTTTTCAAATTGAAGACCCTTTGGTTATGGGTCTAGGGAATATTTTCCTGCCTGTACAACTATTACATACCATAGTTACTCTCTGAAACCTTGTGCATTAAATGCTGAGTTTCAGCACTTCATATTGAGATTTAATAAAATTTCCTTACTTTGCACATGCCACACTGAAAGAGGGGATAGGGGGTGAAAGCAGGCCCAAAGACAGTGTGACTTTACACAGGGTGACTTTACAAATCTTATATATAAATTCACGTAGTGCGTGCGTCTGTCTGTCCGTCCGACCCGTCACTCTTTGCGTGGTAACCGGACCAGAACCGGAACCGCTACTGCAGTTCGTTCCGGAAATCTCCACAACAGGCGCCCGCTGTGGTGTTTGTTTGGACATTTGCTTCACTTTGATCCTCTGCTTTCTTTTTGTATCTGCGGTGGACCTGGAGTCCGTCTGTCCGTCCGACCCGTCACTCTTTGCGTGGTAACCGGAACAGAACCGGAACCGCTACTGCAGGATATAGTTTTCAGGACATGGTTCTCAGGATTTGGGATCTCAACTTTGGGGCCTGGATTTTCACACTCGCGGTTGCCAAGACCGAAACCTGAAAACTTTTAGGACGTGATTTTCAGGATGTGGAATCTCAATTTTGGGACCTGGATTTCACACAGGGGGCTTCACAGTGGCCTTCGGCCACAGGCACCCACTAGTAAATTTAATATGTTAAATACAACCATTTTACCGCTAGAACCATGGTATGCTACCGACCCCTATTTTCAGTGTGTAGATTCCTTATGATAGAACTGTGGGCCAATATCTCACAAACACAATATAACTCTTCAAAAGATCTTGTGCATTCTTTTTCTCTCTCTCTTCACTTGCACATGATCAACAATCCCTGCACAAGCGATATTTCTGTACTTATAAAATCACTACCAGAGCTAATTGAGTGTTTTTATAATGTGTTTTTTCCTAAGTTCAAAGGGTTGTTCTCTGTTGGGTCCACTTTTGGTCCCACCCCGTCCACTTGTGAATAGAATCATGAGTGGAGAAATATGAGTGAGAACAGGTCTGTTGCGTCCACTTTTGGTCCCACCAGGCCCACTTGTGAATGGAATCATTGGTGGAGAAATATGAGTGAGAACAGGACCTGGTGGAACCAGTTGACGGAACACCTTCTCATCCTACCATAAGGAGTAGGGCTTTGCCAATGATGGGACCCATCATCCACCAGTGCACCATTTGGGAGTCCCTTATGAATCAGTTCTGGATGAACATAACTGAGTGACCAAGGTTCCTCCATCCCTGGGTAGGGTATCCCCTAAACCCTCCTCTTTCCACCTCACACTATGCAAGGATCGTTGATGCACAGCTAAACACACTATGCAAGGATCGTTGATGCACAGCTAAACACACTCTGGTTAGCTTTGATTTGTGAATATGATGAAAAAGTGTTTCATATTCACATGTCATCCATCCTACATGGTGTGCTGGTGGGTGCTACTTCACTCTGGCTGAGATTTCACATGGAAGTTCATTATTAAGGGGCATTTGCACACAGAAAATATCAACCTCTGGTGCATCCTGGACCCCAGGTCACTCCTAGTTCAGGTCTTAAATGAGATGTTGACTCTTGTGATTTTGAATGGATCTCAAAAGTGTGGTAATAGACATCCTGAGGGCTTGAACATCTACATGGGGATGGGGATGTTCTTGTGCATCATAGAAGAGTCATCCAGTTATTCTCTTTGGAACCAGAAGAAGAATTGAAGTTTGCCCAACAAAGGCAAAATATGGGTAAAAATTTGTCTTCTCATCTTTTGAATGTTAATAGTCAGTATGCCTCTTTTCCAAACATGGGAATCTCTAGAACGAACTTCCAAAAGGCTGATTTAACAACATGTATATGACCTCACTCATGGGTGTCAGATATAAAAACCAAAACAAGCATGTTCTGAATACAAGAAAAAGCTAGCTGAACCCCCACAATTGCCACCCACTAGAGATATCATGATGCACTATGCAAAATTTCACTGTTTGAGAACGGCCAGTTTTGACATAATGGGGGCTCAAATGCGTAACTGATAATGAAATTTTACAAAACGAAATAACTGGGATGCAAACTAGGTTTTCCACCAATTTTGGTGGCAAATTGAGTTTCATCCCCTCTTTCCTTTTTTCTGGGCACCTCCTCCATTGCTGCTTCATATATTTTCACTGCTCTACCTGTACAAGTACTATAACTACTCTTGAACCTTGTGCATTACATGCTCAGTTTCAACATATCATACTGAGATTTAATAAAATTTCCTTACTTTGTGGATACCCTTGAAAGAGGGATAGGCGGTGCAAAAGAGGGTGACTTTACAGACAACTTTATTGTGATATTGAGTTTCATCCTTGATTTGGAGTTTAAAAATAATTTTGTGAATAATGAGGTTTAAAATTTGAATAGGGAGAAGGGGGTAAAAGGGGTACACAGAGATAGAGTCACTTTATGAACTTCTTTATTATATTTCATGAGATAAAATCTAGTTCCGATAGCCCTAAAAAAGGGGAACCTTTTTTTATTAAAAAAAAAATCAATGACTTAACATCATACAAATTGAGAACATATTATGATTACTTCTAAAGTCACCTTGTAAGTGAACCCTAGTTTGACCTTCCAATACATACTTCATACCCAATTTGAGTGAGAAAACTAGTTTGGTAGGCTCTTTGACCTTAGCGCTTTATGTAAGTCATACCCAATTGACCCCCAATCTGGACCCCAATTTTTCACCTCATCCCCTTTTTAATCTGGATTTCTCATTTTGTCCCCAGTTTAGGAAACTTTACAGATTATTATCTAAAATAAAAATATCCAGTGCAACTTCCTCATTGGGGTTTGAGGGAAAAAATACCCAAAAGTCGCCATATTTGGAGGGAAAGAAAAGAGTTAAAAGTCGCCAGATTTAGACAATGAATGAGTTCCAGTAGGTCGTCAAAACTACGCAGGAATCCAAAATATTTCTACCATGGTCCTCTCTGACCTCTCGCCAAATTTGGCTCATTCCTCTTGTGTGGATGATCACCAGTCCACCTGCTTCCGAAAAAACACCGGATACAATGATGCCTATAAATGCTAATAATATACTTGGCAATGAAAAAAACTGAAATAAAAGAGGCCCAGGGTTTTGACTGTAATCCCCAATAATTACGAACTTCTTTTTTTCAAACCGAGAGAAATTACAACTTAGAGACGGCAGTAGAAAACAATTTGATGATCTTGCTATATTTTGATGACCTGCTTGAATTTATTTTTATTTTTTTTCAAAAAAATCCTTTCTACAAATGGAACTGCACTTTTTGGGTCCTTAAATGGAAAAAAAATACCGAAACAAAGAGAGAAAAAAATGATGCCCCCACCCCAACTTTGCACAAGAGGACAAGAATAAATTATTGACCATGGAATTTCACATAAATTGAAAAAATTTCATTATCATAATACCTTGGCAATTTCAACATAAATTATATTATTTTTAGAAATGTTGAAATAGTTAAGTATTTGTTTATTTGCAAAGATCAAAACTTTGTGAAGGAAAATATTGAATCTTCAAAAAATTATATTTTTCAAATGAAAAATTCAAAAATAATTAATTATTCCACAAACATCTGTTGAAGTTGCCAAGATACTATAGTAGCCCGCTATGTTTTCACAACTACATCTATCTATGATGGAAGGTTGTTTGTATGTTTCGTACTTATGAGATCCATGGAAGGGGGGTTGCTTCAAATTTTGTTCCTGGTGTCTTTCGAAATCTCTCGAGGAGCAGGGGTGCATGGGCTTGATGTGCAAAAGTTATTGAATAGTGAATGATTTCTTCACAGAAAATTAAATTAACTCATAGCTGAAAATTTTGAGGAACTGGAAAGTGCCTTTGGTGTTGTTGGAAAGATCTTGATGAGCAGGATTTAATGGAATTTATTGGGTAAGATTTGGATTCAAAATGTGGGAGATATTGATGTTTAACTGATTTCTGCTGCTGAAAATTCAAATAAATTCCAAGAAACCAGGTTTTGGAAGTAAAAAACGATTGGGAAGGTGGTAACCCTGGGGCCGGGCCCCAAGGCACAGGCCACACACTAGTTCCATACTAATCCATAGTTCATGATCCTACAACTCACCAGACTCCTTGCCCCTCCCGCCAGGATAGAATTCATCCGATGAAGGGATCAAAGATTGAAAATCTTGCATGAAGAAATTATGTTTCTGTTTTCTGGGCCAGGTTCAGAACCCATCCACACTCACACTTTTCGAGTCACCTTTGTCATATTGTTTTGAAGTGATCTGAAGCTGCACTTTTGATCCCACGAAATTCATGCCAGCTTCCCTTGAGCCAGAACCAGAGTCACAAGGATTCTTGTGCCATTTTTGTCGCAGTTCACTGCAGCCCACTACACACTAAGAATTGTTGAATTATTAAAGCTTTTTGAATTTTTTGCTTGTGAGGAACACCAAGTTGTAGCTAGGTGACAAGAAATCCTCTGGTGAAGGGATCACGGAAGGTCGAGCCAGGATTTTCCTTTTTCGTCAGGGTACAGGTCAAGACCAGAGTTGGGCGGTTCTCGAATCCTAACCTGGTTCTCAGCCTAGTTCTCAGACCGGTTCTCACAGTGAGAACCAGTTCACATGGTTGATTGTGAAAAATCAACCTTTGGTTATCACATGAACAAGAAGAATTGGTGATGAGAACTGGTTTTCTTTCTTTTTTTTCTGAAGTACCGGACAAGTTCTCTCAGAGAATTTCCATCCAGTTCATGGTAGTTTAGGGTTTAGGGTTCTTAAGATGTTATAGTTGCCTAGGGAGGGGAAGGCATTGTTTAGGGTTAGGGATAAACAAACTGTATAAAAATGAAGCCCATGCTTCATTTTCATCACAACGACTTTTATTTTGGTCTTGTAGTGCTTTTGTTATGCTCATTTCATGCTTGTTGATTATGCTATTTGTGCTCTTGTTGATATTTTAGTTTTGGGTTGCTGTTGCTAGATGTTAATTTTTTGTTTCTACACTTTTCTTATGTTGTTGTGTTGTTGGCGTTGCCTTATTGTGTTGTTGTTGGTGTTTCGTGTGGGTTATTGTTGTTGTTTTTGTCACGCTATTCTTCTTGCACTATTTTTATACATTATTGCTCCTCACACTTCCAATCCTTTTTTGGTTGCTCTTCACATTGTTGATCCTGTCGTGTTACCACTCCTTTCATGTTGCTACTCTTTTCACACTGCTCTTCTTGCCCTGCTATTCTTCTAACATTGCTACACTTCTCATGTTGTTCTTCTTGCATTGTTGCTCCTTTCGCATTTCAGGCGATTGCTAGCTAGCTTTTGTTGTTCTTCTTGCACTATCATTCCTGATCCTTTTGCACTGTTGCTTTTATGTTTTGTTTAGTATGGTACTTTCCATGCCCTTGCCATGTGCAAGTCAGAGTTCAAAGGTCTGACACCAACTCAAGCACCAAATGTGAATTGTTTTGCATATTTTCAAATTTTTTGAATTTTTTTATTATTGTTGTTTTGTTTTCTATTGTTTTAATTTTTAATTTTGTTGTTTTGTTGTTCTTTTCTTGTTGTTGTTACTTTTGCAATTTTTTTTCCAATTCATTTGTGTTGTTTCTTTTCATTATGTACCAATTTTTTAATTCGTGTGTTTCATTGTTTTTCTGCAAATTTTTTAAACCTTAAACATGAACTATAATTTTTTTCACTCAAAAACCACATATTTTTCCCACCTTAAAATCTTTAATTGTGTTATGAAAGTTTTGAAATATACATATCTTATTTTTGTAAAATCTTAAAAGATAGATTGTAGTTTGTAATTTCTTGTAACGTTAATTTTAAATCTTTGATAAGATCATATAATTGTTTAGTTTTTTTCGCTACTCATTAAGGCAATAAGCTTTAATCACAAATCAAATTAATAATGGAACAATCTTTTGAAAATGAAAATACATGTGATGTATTTATGAATGAAATAAAAATATATTATGAACTTTTGCCAAAACATGAAGAAATGGGAAATTTTCAAATAGAAGGGAGTAGGAATGTAGAAATGAATGATACTAATTTAAAGAAATTACTTGCACAAAAAGTATTTTGGAAAAGAAATAGCAACAATGCATTATGTTGGGCATTTTATTGTGTTAATGATAACAAAGAAGTTAATATAGCAACTCCTCAAATTATGCATTATATTCTTTGTCACAATAATCCAATATTGAATGAAAATCCAAAAACTCAAGCTAGGAAAGGATTAATCATATATAACACAACTAATGGCATAACTACATTGAAGAAACATGTCAATTCAGATCATTTTAATGTTTTAAAAAACTTTGAAGAAAAAGTTAATTGTCCATTGAGGCAAGATGAAATAAAACTTTCCATAAAAAGACGAAACATTTCTTTTTACTCCATATTTGATTTTTTCGTTACAAAAGAACCTTTTAAGAAAGATGATGTGTAATAATTTTTTTTTTGTAAAATATAAATCTTTTAATTGTTAAAAACCATCTTCTTTTATAATTTGTAGAAGGTAGTTGATTAAAAAGATTTAATATGCATTTGTGTCCAAAAATTGTTTTTGTTTACATAAAACAAATTTTTAACGAATTATTGCTTGGATTACTAGAAAAAACTAAACAATTATATGCTTTACCAACTTTAATAGAGTGTCATTTTGCAACTACAAGTTTTGATTTATGGATGTCAAAAGTTGGACATGATATATTTTGGTGACTAAATTTTTAGGAAATTATTAGCCACAAAAGCACATTACCTTTGGTCTTTTTTAATCAATACATATTATGGGACAAACTTTGGCTAAAAATTTGATAGAATTGTTGGACAATTATGCATTGAAGTGAAAAATTATTGTTTATGTCAAGGATGAAGGATCTAATTTGAACACTACAACTATAGTTGTAAAATCAATTGTAAGTTGCAATATGTTGGGTTTGGAGGAAAGTTTCAAGGCATTTGTTTTCAACATTCATTTTCCAAGGTTTGCCAATATGCTACAATAGAAGAAAAAGTTTGCAAAGACTTACGATATGTGTGATCAAATCTATTCAAAGAAATTTGCAAAAATGCATAACTTGGCCAAAAACATCTAGAAAGTGTAGGCAAAAATGGGAAAAAAATGTGTAAATTTAGGTTTTCCCCCTCAGAAATTGAATACTTTAATGAAGATAAAGTAAATTTTTAATTTTTGACATTTTTTTATGTGTAGATTTTTTGTCAATTTTTATTTTGCATAACATTAAATGTTTTTTAAAAAACTTTTATTATGGATGATCTACCATTTTCTTTTGTTATTGTAGATTTGCCACCAATGTTATCCTTTTTAAAAAAGCTTTGCAGTTCAAAGAAATAATTATCTTATGTTACAACATGCATAATTATGAAAGATTGAATGCAAGATTACCACCTCCTTTGACATGGCAGATTTGTCACATCATTGTTGATTTTTTAGGTCCTATTGTGTTTGTTTGAATTTTGAACTAATTTAGGGGTCATTGGTTGTATTAAATTCTATCATATCCATGACTCTAAAATTCAACGATGAAATTGATTTTGCAACCTTTGACAACTTAATGGAAGAAGATGGAAATGTTGTTTAGAGTTTTTCATGTTTGGCTTCCCAACATAAAGAAGGCAGTTATTGAAGTTCTGGATTTTTCTTTTTCCTTTTTAAGAAAATATGAAGAAAGAAAGCCCCATAATATGCTTCCTTTCATGTTGGACCTTAGGCTTAAAACTCTTCATCTTGTGTCCTCACTTATTGGTGGTGAACAAGGTAAAACAATTGTTGAAGAATATGACAAAAAATCTTTATTTCAAGTATGATCTTTAAATGTTATTATGCTTTGCATCCATTGTTTGAATCTGAAAGGGGTGTTGTTGATTAAAACATTGAAAAGTAGAAGAGTTTGGATATTTTTGAGATGACAATTAGCACAAATGATCCAACAATTGTATTGGTCAATAATGAGCTTTTGATTTTCATGCATTATCAAGTGGATGTTAAAGACATCAAATGTCCATTACAATGGTGGGAAAACTTGAAAGCATGTTTCCTTCAATTAATTTTGGATTAAACAAATTTTTGGAATAGTTGGATTTCAAATTGAGATAACAAAGAATATTTTCATTAACTAAAATTGTAGTAACAAAATATTTATTAGGAATTGTATTTACAAATAATAATATTATGACTTGTGGTAATAGTATGGACAAAAATGGGGAATAAAATAATGAACCTCATGAGCCTTACAATGAAAATATTTTGATTAGGGGTATAAGGGTTGATTATGAATCATTTAAATAATTTTTTTGGGTTATAAATAATGGGAGGTCAAGTATGTAAACTTGATTAAATTCTAGACTTCAAATAATGTAAAACCTATGCATAGAAGGACGAAAAGTTATAGTGGCACGTGACACTTGGCTTGATACATTAGGAATAGATGTAAATGAATGCGATTAACTTTTCATGCACTTCTTTCTTTCAAGTATATAAAGGGTAATTATTGGAGCTTTAGGTTGATAATTTGCATTCAATAATTTCCTGTTGTTAGTTGCTATCAAAACTAAAAAATATCATATTTGAATAGGAAGCCTTGAAAAAATAAAATGTGGACAATATTGTGAAGACCATTGTGGAAACTTTTTAGTCCTTGGTGATTGATCCCCATAAAGAAAAATCTTTAGGCGCGTGTGATAAATTGCCTTGGGGTGTAATTTTCAGATAAAAATTTAATTATAGGCATGTGAGTGGTCCTATCCAAAAAGAATGTAAAGACTCATGTTGGGAATCATGTGAATGATGAATATTACAAGTGTTGTGTTCATGTATGTTTGATAATCTATTTATGTGCTAAAAAATAAAATTTAAAAAACTAACCCTCATAGTCCCGAAACCCCCCTTAGGGTACAAAGTTTTTATTAAACTTAGGATAAATTGATCTTTGTGATAAAAAATTGGCCCAATGATCCTAGGATAAGTTGTAAATCCTTTTCTAGTTGGCAAATTTTATTCAGAGTGATTTTAATTTAGAAATGTTTTTTTAAAAGTTTGAAAAAACTTTTAAAAGGGACGAAGTTGTGGAGTTGTGAATTTTAAATTATGTTTTCCCAAATTTCCATGTATTTTAAAATAAAATTTTAAATGAAGAAAAATATTTTAAATAAAAAATTTAAAAATTTAAATTAAATATTAATTTCGAAAAAGAATGAAAACCGAGTTGTAAAACTGGATAGGAAAATCGATTGTTATTATACTTGCAAGAATCACCATATTTGAGAAGCGGTTGAGTTTGAAAAAAATAAATTTGAGAACCTGTTCGGTTCTCACAAGCCCAAACACACACATATATATAGATTCGAAAAGCGATCAGGTTGTCACAACATAATGTAAGAACCGGAACTGGCCGGTTCGCACAAAAGTGAGAACCGCCCAACACTGGTCTAGACCTCTGTCCGTTGCTGAGAGTGAAGTGGGTGGCAGTGTGGGTGTACAGTAACTATTTGGTGCAGGTGTGCTCCCCGTGTGTCAATATAAACGCACGAGTCCTCACAGTCTCCTCACAATTTCTCACAATCTCTTTGCCGCTCCCGTCCGCCCCTTCTCTCCATTCATCCCGTATTCCGCTTGCAAGTGTTCTGGTTTGAGTGTTTGTTGAGGGAGAACGGTTTGGCGATCCTGGCGATGACAACTTTCAAGGTTTCCACTGCTGCGACTCATCTACTAGCCATGGCTTGCATCATGCTAGTGGTGGTGCAGGCGACGGAGGCCGCTCGTGACCTTGACGACGGCGTTGGAGATGTACTAGTGAATCGTGAGCAGGTGGCATCTGTCCACACGAAGGCCGGGCTCACCGTTTTCCAGGCAGCTGCCTGCGAGCTTTTGCGCTTGCCCTGTGCCGTCCAGTCTTCTAACGATGTCAAGTGCGTTTCAAATTATGGTATTTGCATGTTTTCGTCGAGTTGCTGCAGTGGAAGGTGCAGTGATGAAGTTCCTTGGGGTACGTGTTACTAGGAAGAGGACGCAGAACCTGAGAAGATCGTTAAGATCACTGAATCTGAAAATCGTGGTTTGTGGAGTTCATGTGTGGTTGCTTCTGTTTTTAAACGAATAAAGTCCCTGCAATCTGCCTTGCGATAGTGTTTCTTGTGCGGTGGAATGATGTAACACCAGAACGATAGGTATATAGTTCTGGTATATGGGAAGTATATAAGTCACAGTCATCGTCAGCGATTGTACTCCCTAGATCTGTTGGTCCACTTCTTGTATCATATGTGACCGATACAATGTGGTGTATGGGGATATATAATATGCTCATATATTGGCGCTCCAGTGTTTT
>Ga0209208_10006810_pt1 | contig 15696 bp, 21 predicted proteins | sample S1TSphfallax_3_FD_187694 | JGI IMG/M metagenome (GOLD analysis project Ga0209208, IMG submission 187694) | Host-associated microbial communities from peat moss isolated from Minnesota, USA - S1T2_Fd - Sphagnum fallax MG (SPAdes) (version 2) | ecosystem: Host-associated > Plants > Peat moss >...
AGGTTCATTACTAAAAAATGCGTCCTAATTCACTTTAGGTTTCACCAGATTTTGAGTGAATTTTGACATTTTTACCTAGCGAAATTGTTTAACCCGTAGTGAATGGGGACTAGTTGCTACAGACAATGACTTGTTTCACTAGTACTTAGTGAAACAAGGTTACTCTCAAATGAAATACAAATTTACCAAACCATTCACTTGCTAGTTAATTAATTAATTAGTATGGAAATCAATTAAATTTAATTATTTAATATATAATATTATTGATAATTTCATATTTTTTAAGCCTATTATTTATTAACACGTGTCATTACCTACACTAAGTTAAAAACTTAGCCTAGGTAGGTAGGCCACGTAATCACCCTAGGCACCTATTCTAAAAATTCAATAAGAGAATATTCGGTCAACAAACCATGTTGACCATACACAACACCACCCATGAGGTTTGATCCCTTGACCTTTGGAATGGATGCTAACACCCTTACCATCAAGCCACCCCACTTGTTGTGATAATATGTTATATTACATTTTATTTATTGAATACTTCATTTTAAACATTACAAAAACATAAATTTTGAAAATTCATATTTTATTGAGATTTTTGTTCAAATGAAATGATTCGAGTTTACTTTTTTTTAAAATTCAATAATGTACATAATTACATTTATTTCCTTTTGAAAGTTTAAAATCATTTGAACAAAAAAAAATTGATTATCATTATTCAATAACATTTCAATGACCATTCATTTGAAGAATTTTTTTTTGATAAATGGATTTTTTTTGTTAATATAATAATACTACCTATGTTAAACTACTTTCAATTATTATATGTCTATTTTTCATTAATTTAAATTATTTCACCCTACATTATTTCAAGCTATTTATGGTTATTCTCAATTACTTTTTGTTATTTTTGGTTATTTCACCCTAGGCTACTTTTGGTTATTCTAAGTTACTTTTGGCTATTTTAGTTTATTTCACCTTAGGTTATTTTAAAGCTATTGTAAGTTTTTTTGGCTATTATATTTTTTTTTGTTATTTAAAATTATTTTAGTTTAGACTACTTTATTATAAGTTACTTTTGTCTATTAAAGGTTATTTCACCTTATGTTATTATTGGCAATTTTAAGTTATTATAGGTTATTTCACCTTAACTTATTTTTTTCTATTATAAATTATTTCACCTTAAATTATTTTTGGCAATCTTAAACATTTCTAATATATGGCTATTGGTTGTTTTTTTACTAATGTTATTGGTGGTTAGATGGGAAATGAAATTATATGTTGTTCATCATTGGAGCTACCATCATGATTCAAGTATGTCAATTTTTTCTTTCCTTTTTCTTTGTGTTTTTGTTGGTGCTTATTGTTCAATGTCTTGTTGTTTGTTTAATGATCATGCATTCATCATGTTTTGTTATTGCCTAGTGTAATGTTGATTATGCATGGCATCATGTTGTTGTTTCTACTTGAGGTTCATCATATTGTTGTTGTTATTAGGGGTTCATTGTGTTGTTGCTACTTGAAATTTATTGTGTTGTTATTGTTGGTAATTCAAGCAAGTTTTTTCCCTTCCTCATTTTTTTGGTGTTTGGTTCTCAATGTGTTCATGTTGTTGCTACTAACATTCATTGTGTTGTTAATGTTAAATGTTCATCATTTGTCACTATTGCCTAGTGTTCATTGTGTGTTGTTGTTACCTACTGTTACTGTCATTATGTTTAACGTTCATCATGTTGTTGATGTTATTTCACTCATTGTGTTGTTGTTATTTCACTTTCATTGTTTTGTTGCTATTAATTAGTGTTCATCATGTTATTATTGTTGTTTGGCATTCATTGTGTTCTTGATGTTAGTTGATGCTCATCATCAACTTTTTTAGGTACCACCATTCACAACAACACATTTTGAGTTTTGTGACTCGATTAGTGATTATTAAGTTGTTAAATCCATGTTATTTCACCCATTTAGTCACAAGGGACGTTTAGTTGCAAAACCCAATCGTTTCAACGAACAAGATTCTAAAATTTTCTTATAATAATGAAATTCCATGTCATCATTAACCTTGGTATGATGTGTAAAATGCATGTTATTTCAACTTCATTTTATTCGACTAAGTGTTACAAAAGACACCTTGATGGATGGACGACATGTGTCAAAAATTTATAAACATGTTATGAATAATTGCACATGATCAAATGTCAACCTAGTTTAGCCCATGTAACTAACGTAACCAAGAGTCAACTTAGTTTAACCTAGCCTTGTTTATTTAGCCAAAAGTCAGTCTAGTTTAATATAACTAACCAACTACCTATGTTAGGCAACCTAAGCTAGGTGACTTAGATTAAAAACAAATATTGGATTCCAAGCCCAAAAAACCTAGACTAGGCTACCTAAATTAAGCCAAGTGGCCTAGGTATCGTAGGTTGCAAGAATGAAGATTTGAACCCCTCGCCTTCACTTTTGAACTCAAGTCCTCATCTATTACATTACCACATTTTTTTACACTAATTATATTTAACACAAAGTTATAACGCTCAAAAATTTTAGCCTTCAATTAACCTTGGCCACCCTAGGTTGACCTAGGTCAACTTACCTATTACCTACTAATCTAGCTTAAACCTAAAGCTCCCTAGGTTAACTTAAAATGAACTAGTTTTTCAACCTATATTACTTATTAACCTAGCTTAAGTTAACCTTCACATTCTTAAGCCAAAAAAAAACCTAGGATAATGATGTCGAATCATAGTTGCATTTAGTTGCAAAAACTTGAGGCAGTTACAAACTTGATAAAATAACTTATAATGAGGCTACCTAGGTTGACTTGGCAAAAACCCTAAAGCTAGGAATCTAGGCAAACCTACCTAGGTTAATATATTAGTAGGGTAACTTATTCTAGGTATGTTTAAACATACTAGATGGGTGCAAATACAATAACATGAACCACACCCACCCCTTTGGGATTACTTTTTGGACAGTTTTATTCTTGAAATATTCCATAAAAAGATTCCAAAAAAATCTTTACATATCATGATAATTTTTTAAATGATATTTTGATAAACCTTGCATTAAAAATTTGTCAAAATATGCCATTTAGAAAAAAATTAAAGTCATCAAACACGTCCTTTTATTGCTTTAAAACATTGGTTATAGTGTTTTATTAATGTATTTCAATAACATGGAACATCAAGCACTCGTTACACTTGCTATGATATGTGTTACCATGACTACACCCAAATATAATAAAAACTTTATATTTAGTTAAATAACTTATAAGGTAACCTATATTACGAAGTAGGTTTTTACTAAATAACCTACATACATAATTCAATTCAATAGGCATGTTAACCTAAGCTAATGTGTTAAGTAGTTAAAAAGTCAAGGAGTTATGTGTCATTTTTTTCAAAATGACTATTGATGTTGTAGTCATAATTACAAGTTAACAATAATTTTTTTAGTATATATACACATGCATGTGAATTCATAACTTCAAAAACCTTGTGGCATGCAAAACATTATGGCAAGCCATGACAAATATTAGTGCCATAAATTCAAAACACATTAAAACTTATGGTGTCACAAAAAATCATGGATTGCCATAAAAAATTGTGACACTTTGTTGCCAAACAACATGCCTTGTCATCATCGCATGGAAGATGAAGTCATTATTAATCACAAAGGACAAAAATATTTTCAATTAACTAATAAATGAAATTAATTCATCAAATCAATTTCCTTTCCTACCATCTCGGTGCAAATCGTTTTGCCCCTTTCTATTTCTTTCTCTGGTTGTTGTACTCCTATAGCAACCACTTCCTCCTTGATTTGTTCTTCATTAGTATTCACTTGTATTGCTCCTTTATCTTTTGCTCCTTCAACCAGTATGTCGATCTTCTCCAAAACACTTGTGGTAATTTTTAAAGACATTATACTTCCATTATTGCTTCTACCACTTCCTCTTCCTAAAAAATCCCTGGATTTGCCACTCCTTTTTTAACATTGTTGCCTTTTCCAATAGCTTCAATTTCCAACTCCAATGACATTGACTCCTTTTGTCTATCAATAGAAGGATTATTGGTATCCCTTTCTTACATTGGAGATACTTCTAATTGTTTTGGATGGGTTGGTTTGCTCATTCTACTACTCTTTTTTTACCTTAGTTCAGGCATTACGGCATGTACATCTACAACAACCCTACTATCATTAGACCGAAGTCTTTTTCTTGTTGTCATAGGTCTCTTTGGATTTTCCACAAAATCATCTAGATGGTATTTTTTATGATGGTAAGGGTTGGTCCAATTAAGGTATTTCTTGCTCTACTTGCCTTCCTTTGCATAGTTAGAATCTCATTTTGTAGTTTTTGTGTAAACCACAATGCCCAATTCATTTCCCCTTCTTCTACATCTTGGATAACCACAACAAGTGCTCTAGGAGCATATTTGTTTCCCTATCTAAGAGTGAGAATTTTTGTTAGGGCTTCAAGTCTCATGACCTTTAATGGTCCATTGGCTTTGTAGATCACATAGCCAGAATGAAGGGTGTAATGCTCTTCTCCTCCTCCTATAAAATACTTGGCTATGGTTATGCTCTAACCTTCTTTCCCTCTTACTACAGTCCCAATAGAAGGCAATTTTAAAACCTTAACAATGCCTTCAATGGTCAAATTGACTTCATTACCTCTCCAGTTTGTGGCCTCCTTTGTGACTCAATAATTGCAAATCATCTCCATATCATAAGCAAATCGACGTGTGTCTAGTTGAGCTTACACATATGATTGAACCTTGCTTTCTTCACCCATTGTGCTTCCTGCTTCTCCATTGCCCATATCATGCCATTCATGCAACTGATGAAATTAATCATTTCAAGATCTTTTGGCTCAATCGGCTTTTCCAACTCCTTTACCCATCAACGCTTTGAAATAGTAGGAGCGTTAGCCTTCTTAAAAGTTCATTTCATCTCAACAATATGTGTCCTAGACAAATTATACTCCATGTTTTAGAAGATTACAAACAAGTGCTGATATGGTGATTTTGTAGGTTCTCGATACAAACCAACAAAGAAAAATTCTAACCTAGTCTACAACACTCTATTCTCCAATTTACATTGTTCTTCTTATGAATATTGATGCAATTTCCCTATCTCTTAGGCTTTCAAGAATTCCTTCATTCTCATATGACTATTTTCTAGTTCATAATCACAATATGTTCGCTCTTCTTCCTAAAACACTTAAAAATTTCCTTATAGCATACTGACTTTTTGACTCTAGAGCTTTTCTCTTCGATCTTTCAAAGTCAACTCTGAATGATACAAATTGTAAAAATTGTTAACATCAAAACTTGGAATCATTGTGTTTAGGCTCTTTACCTTCGGTTTTTTCACTAATCTCATAACATACACGACAATTGTGTACAATTATCACTCACAATGTGTGCCTTCTTACATATCTATCTGAAAATTCCTTTCCAGTCAAACTTCGTCCACACAATGTATCTTAATGTTTAATTATTTTTAGAATCTTTACTTCTCTTTCCCTAAAATTCCACTTTGCAAAACGATTATTATCTCTCCAAAAAAATCCTTCTAGAAGATGTACCTATATTTTATAACCCACAGCTCTTCTCTCTCTCCAGGGTCTAGTAGATGTGCCAAAGGCCAAAAGGGTGGTTGTTCATTCATTGGCATAGTGAGTAATTCAATATTAAAGAGCTTTTCCTCACTTTTCTTCTTTGTAGCAACCATATTTCCTTGATATTGTCTTCCCACACTTGTAGTAATAGTGGTTGTTGGCACATATTTATGAGAGTATAGTTGCTCAATAGTTCTTGATTTGTTATAATGCCTCTTTCTTGAATTTATCCTACATTTTCTTAGCATGTTTACCTTAAGCTTAGCTCACCACTTGGCAACCATTTGATTTCATCAATACAATCATTATTGGTCCATAGTAGTGAGCTAGGTTCGTTTGGTCTTGGTTTGGAGTCAGCCCAAGGCAATCCTTTAGGTTTGGCATTGCAGTGAAAATCACATTTCAATTTGGATTTCTTTTGTACAATAACTACATTTGTCATAATGACTACTAGTGTGTTGTTACGTTGAAATTCCTTAATTTGTCAGTATTAAATTTCTCCATACCATCATTACTTAAGGTGGACAATTCGATCGTGTTATTATTGAAAAAAAATTGCACTTTATAAGGACCTTTCCTCAATAACCTAAACTTTCTACCTTTTATTCTCATAGATTTAGGCATCCATAAAACTAATTCTCTTTCTTTAAAACTTTTCATCTTGCCTTTATCATCTTGTTGGTATTTTCGTAATAATTGAATGTGGTTCATATTTTCTTTGACATGCCAATGATTTTCATTTCACTTTACTAACTCCATTCTTACTTGAATTGCCAAATGAATGTCATCTTTTGGTACATTTCAAATTTTGTGAATAGGTACCATAAATTCTGTTGGCATAATGGTTTGAGTGCCATAAACTAATTCAAATGGTGTTGCTTGAGTTGTTACTTTGTAAGCAATTTGATATGCCCAAAAAGCCATAAATAACATGACATCCTAGTCATTTCGGTTTACATTTACCATTTTGGCAAGTAATCTTCTTAAAGTCTTGTTTATGGACTTAGCTTGATTGTTTCCTTGTGGATAGTAGGTAGTTGATTTATGATGTGTGATTTCAATATTTCAACAGCTAAAATGAGAATATGGCATGTCCTATTAATAAGATGAGTGCCTTGATCACTCACTAAATGAGTAAGACATCCAAAACAGATGATAATATTTTCATAAATAAATTTAGCGATGTTTTGAGCAATATTGTCTCTTAATGCTTTAGCTTCTACCCACTTAGTTGTATAATCAATGGCCACCAAAATATATTGATTCCAATAGATTTTGCAACCAGTTTAATTGGTCCCATGAAATCTAGAGCCAATTTCATAAATGGTTCAAATGCCATAACGAGTTGAAGTGGTCCTTTACCGCTTCGCCACATTGGTGTAAGTCATTAGCATATATCACATGTTTGACACATCTCAACAACATCTTTATTTAATGTTGGCCACCAATAGCTAAATGCCAATACTTTTTCTAACAATAGTACTAATGCCGAAATGTCCTCCATTAAGTCCTTCATGGAAATTGGCTAATATTTTAACCGCTTCTTCAAACATCAAACATTGTTATAATATATTATCCAATATTAGTTTATATAATTACCATTCATATAAACTATAAGGTATAGACTTAATAACAATATGACTCCTTTTTTCTTTTGGTATGTCATTTTCAAAATATCCCTTCTAGAGATGTTTTAATATTGGTCCATACCAATCAATTTGTACATCAAACAAGGTTGCATTCGGTAATTGATCCTTTACTCTTGTAGCTAGTTCACCATGACCAATTTTAGATAAATGATCTAGTACAAAGTGAATTCGACCATTTTATAAACCACCTTAAAATCAAATTCTTGTAGAAGTAAAAGCCATCTAGCAATTTGGCATGTTACCCTTGGTTTGTTGACCAAGTACAACAATGCTTGATGATCAACATAAAACACAAAGTTATTGCCAAGTAAATAATGCCTAAATTTCTTTACATCATAAATCATTGCCAATGCCTCCTTTTTTGTTGTAGTGTAATTTTTTTCAACACTATTCATTAATCTATTGGCATAATAAATTAGTTTGTCAATGGTGTTATCCAAATTTTGTCCTAACATAACTCCTAGAACAAAATTTGAAGTGTCGATATGTACATGGAATTCAAATTTCCAATTAGGTACAATTAAAATTAACAAACTTGTCATTGATGCGTTCATCCATTCCCATGATTTGGTACAAGCATCTGTCCATTTGAATTATTTGTCTTTCTTCAATAATTTGCACATTAGTGTTGTTTTATTAGCAAAATTTTGAAAATAATGTTAATAAAAACTTATCGCTCCTAAAAAATCGTTTAATTTTTATCAGATTGGTAAGTACTAACATAATGATAATTGCTATAATCTTCCTTGGATCTACTAGTAAATTGTCATGACATACTATGTGTTTAAGTAATATTCCTGGATTTTCATAAAATGCACATTTTTCAAGGTTGAGGCTAATTCCATTTAGCCTACATTCTTCTAAGCATTTTTGTAATTGTTCTAGATGATCTTTCTTATCTCCATATACACTAAATTCATCCAAATTTTCTTGCATTAATTTATTTAAATAAGGTTTAAATGTCTTGGCTACTATTTTTGGAAAGTAATAGGGGATTGCATAACCCAAAAGACATAACATTATACACATATGCACCTCATTCCAAAATGAATGTTGTTTTTTCCTTATCTTCTTCATCCATTTTAACCATCCATAAAAGAATACATTTCATGTTTAGCCACAGAATCTAGAATTGAATCTAGGAAAGGTAATGAAAACAAATCCTTCTTGGTTTAAACATTTAACTTGCAATAATCTACGTATATTCGCAATTTTCCATTTTTGTTAAGAATAATAATTAAAGGATATGACCATTGTGTAATTTCAATATGATAGATAAATCCAGCATCAAGTAATTTATCTAAATCTTCCCTCACTTTTAATGTATAATTTGGGTTCATTCCATATTGTTTCTACTTAATTGGTTGGGCATCTTCCATAAGTTAAATTTTGTGTTCACAAATCTCTCTAGGAATTCCTTTTAATTCCTTATAACTCCAAACAAAGACATCTTTATAATCAATTAACAAGTTTTTCAGTTGTAATTGAAATGTAGTGGGTAAAATTGCACCGACTAAAACATCTTGGGGTTCCACTTGAGTTCCCAAATTCAATTTTACAAGTTGTTCTTTTGTTGTTATAGTCTAGCCAACAATTTTTTGGTCTTTAATCATTATGTCTACAACTTCATAAAATATTAACATCTATTTAGGTTCATGTTTGTAAAAATGTAAAAGATGATCATTTTTCTCCTCCGTATGTATCATACCACATTCAATCTTGAATAAGAAGTGTAGTTCTTTTGGTACTACTTCTCCTATAGGCCATAGCTCTGACCTACTTTATATAATTGATCTTCCTCTTGTTTAGAAAACCCTTCTTCCCAATTGAATTCATTATCCAAATTCTTGGGTCATTGCGATGACTTAATATTCACATGTTTAATCATATTAAGCATCATTATTTTATTTTCTGAAATGATTGTAAGGGTATTGTCACCCCAATTATGATGAACATTTGCTTGTTTTAACCATGGCCTTCCAACAAGCATAGAATATGTTTCAACTTCATTTTCCATCTTCAATATAATAACTGAAATTTTGTATACACAATATGCTAGATCGATCTTCAAATTTTGAAATAACCCCATGGGTTGAACATTTTGTTGATTAGCCATGTGTATTACAAATGAAGTTAGTTCATGCTTCCTCAACTCAAGTTTCTTTCTTAAGCTCTTTGAGATAATGTTTACACCGAATCCTCTATTTAACAACACATTTCTAACTTCAAACTTGCCAATTTGAACTTGAACTACTAGTATAGCTTCATCAAAATCTTCAACCTTTATTATGCTAACTTTACACACATCTATCACTTGATTCGTTTTCATCTTCATCAAATACTTCTCCATCATCTTCATTAGTTGTGGACAAATTTTAAGAAATTGTCCCAATTTGACTTTTAATTTCAAAGTCATCATCATTTCAAGTAATACATCATCACCTTCTAACAAACTATTATCATCAACTTTGTTTGTCATTATGCCTTCTCCTATCATATCCACATACATCATTGGTATATGAGTTCTCATCATATCAACTTCTTTAGTCGATTGGCCATCTCCACTCACGTCGACTTCCATTTTCAATTTAACATACCTTGTCATGTTCACTGGCCATGTCGATATGATAGAATCTGTTATGTTGACTTGTCTTGTCAACTTGTTTTATATATTAATTGACTTTCCAACTTTTGTTGGTTTGTCACTATTTATTATTTTGTCTTCATTGTTACTCATAACACTTGGCAAACTGACTTCAAAATAAGTCATTTCCAATAGTAATTTTTCTTCCAATCTCTTTGATTAATACTTTTCTGACTCTAAGTCAACATACTTCTACATCTCCAACGATTGGTTTTCAAACTCTTAAAGCCTTTGTAGTTCCCTAACTACATCTTAATGAACCAATTTATTTATCTCCCATTTGGTTCATTGTCCTCTTGTAGGACTCACTTCCCTTTCTTGAAGTTCTTCTTCTTTTAACATCCTAACCTTCTGACCCCTATGGTCACAAATACATCCAATACTAATTGATCCCAATCAACCATAGCTACATTGATTCCCAGTTTTGGTGTGGAGTTATTAGCTTCATCCTCTACAATTTTCTTCCATATAGGACAATCTTTTCTGACATGTCCTTCCTTATGGCAATAAAAACACCTTGTGTTGTTTTATTGAAATCCATTGTTTTGGTTATATCTCCATTGGTTAAACTGATTATTCTAATACTATTGATTATTTTGATTGCCTTGCCAATTTTGAGTATTTGGCCTTGAATTATATGACTGATTTCCATATCCCTTTTTGTTATTAGATATTTCATGATTTTGTTGTTTATTTTCTTAAATTACAAGTGCTTTGGCTTGCACCACATGTAGTGGTACAATCTTTCTAGTTGGACATCTTTCATGCGCTGATTTGTTGGGACATTGATTAGTATTATGATTATCACTTTTACAAATTTAACAATTTTTTATCAAAAACTTACATTCCTTTGTAAAATGTACCTTGTTATAACAATTCTGACAATATACACCTCTTCTATATGTGTCAAACTAAACTTTTGTTCCTTTTTTTTTGGTATAACTTGTTTTTCATCATCCAACTCATTATATTCATCACTATCAGAATCTTGACAATATCTTGCCATAATTCATCTTCTATGGTTATTGTTGATTTTGCCACTTCAGCCAAAGTTCTTTGTGGCATACCAATAATCGCCATCTTCCATGTAGTTCTCAATCCTTTTCTAAAAGTTTCTTTGAGATAAATATCATCAGGTCGTTGTGGAATTACTGCACATAGTCTTATAAATCTATCATAATAGTCTTCTACTAATTCACATTTCTTCTACTTTACATAACACAAAGCAACAATTGTTTGCCCTTCACTTCAAAATTCATTAAATCTTGATATAAAAACTCATTGTACTTTACCCCAAGTTGTTGTTGGTTGAACTATCTCAAACTTGGCAAAACAAACATCAACTTTTCCTTTCAATGAATTTGGAAAATATTGCAACTTATGATCAGGAATATTTTTTCCATTTGTAACACATACTTTGGTTAATTGTTGGAGGTGAGACACTGGATCACCATTATCATGGTATTTGGGTAATTGGATATGTAACACATTCAAAGTTGGCAAAGCCATGATAGGCAAAACAAACATAGTTAATGTAACAATCGGTGTGGTCACGATAGTTTCTTCAGTTGGAAAATAAATCAATTTGGCTAAAAATGCTTGTTGATCAAATAAACCCAATAAATTATGTTCAACTATATTTTTATTGTTACTACACTAGTACAAAATGCATCCTAGTTCACTTTAGGTTTTATTAGATTTTGAGTGAATTTGGACATTTTTATTTAGTGAAATTGTTTAACCCCCTAGTGAACATCAGTTACTACGGACAATGAATTGTTTCACTAGTACCTAATGAAGCAAGGTTACTGTCAAGTGAAATACAAATTTACCAATTCACTTACTAGTTAATTAACTAACTAGCAAGGAAATTAATTAAAATTTAATTATTTAATATATGATATTGTTGATAATTTCATGATTATTTAAACCTATGGTTTATTGACACGTGTCATTACCTAGGCTAGGTAGGTAAGCCACGTAATCAACCTAAGCACATGTTTTAGGAATTCGATAAAAGAATATTCAGTCAACATACCATTGTTGACCACACAACACCACTCATGAGGTTTGATCCCTTGACCTTTGGAATGGAGGTAAACACCCTTACCATCAAGCCACCCCACTTGTTAAAATAATATCTTACATTACATTTATTTTATGAAATACTTCATTTTAAACATTAAAAAAACATAAACTTTGAAAATTCATATTTTATTGAGATTTTGTTCAAATGAAATTATTCAAGTTTACCTTTTTTTTAATTTCAATAATGTACATAATTACATTTGTTTCCTTTTGAAAGTTTAAAACCATTTGAACAAAAAAAAAGTTGAATATCATTATTTAGTAACATTTCAATGACCATTCTTTTGAAAAAAAAAAGTTTAATAAATGGATAATTTTTTAATGTTAAACTATTTTCAATTATTATATGACTATTTTTCATTAATGTAAATTATTTCACCCTACATTATTTACGGCTATTTTTGGTTATTCGTAATTATTTTTTGTTATTTTTGGTTATTTCACCCTAAGCTACTTTTGGTTATTTTAAGTTACTTTTAGCTATTTTAGTTTTTTCACCTTAGGCTACTTTAAGTTATTATAAGTTATTTTTGGCAATTCTATGTTATTTTTTGCTATTGTAAATTATTTTAGTTTGGGCTACTTACAACTATTATAAGTTACTTTTGGCTATTGAAGGTTATTTCACCTTATGTTATTATTGGTAATTATAACTTATTATATGTTGTTTCACCTTAAGTTACTTTTGTCTATTATAAATTATTTCACCCTAAATTATTTTTGACAACTTTAAGCAATTTTAATATATGGTTATTGGTTGTTATTTTATTAAGGTTATTGGTGGTTATTAATGGTTATTGGTACCTATTCTATTGGTGGCTATTAATGCCCATTAGTGTTTATTCTAGTAATAATTATTAGTGATTATTCTACTAATGGCCATTAATACTTTTTCTATTGGTGGCTATTGGTGGATATTCTATTGGTGGCTATTGGTGGATATTTTATTAATGGTTATTGGTGGCTATTCTAGTAATGATTATTGGTGGCTAATCTATTAATGATAATTGGTGACTATTATATTAATGGTTATAGGTGGTTATTCTAGTAATGACTATTGGTGACTATTATATTACTGGCTATTGGTGGATGTTCTATTAATGGTTATTGATGGAAAATTTATTGGTGGATATTGGTGCTTACTATTGGTTATTACATTAATGGCTATTAGTGGCTATTATATTAGTGGTTATCGATGGCTATTATATTAGTGGTTATCGGTGGCTATTTTATTAATGGTTATTAATAATTATTATATTATAAGTTATTATTGGTTATTATATGTTATATTACAATTATTGATGATTATTGTATTATAAATTATTGTTGGATATTATATGTTATAATATCATAGGTTATTGGTAATTATTATATTATAGGGTATTTAAAATTATTTTTAATAGGTTATTATTTTCTATTGTAAGTTAATTTTTACCTTAGGTCATTATATTATATTTTAGATTATTTTAAATTATTATACTTAAGATAAAATAATTTATAATAACATAAAACAGAATGACCTTGAATAACTTAAAATAATTTTTGAAATAACATATATTAATTTAAAATAAAATAACATAAGGTATAGCCTAAAGTTAGTTGAATAATTTAATTTATAATAACTTAAAAGCTTATAATAAACTAATTAAGATACCTTAAGGTAAAATAACATATAATAGTTTAAGGTACAATAATTTATAATAGCTTATGATAACATAAAATATAAGTTAGAATAACTAGAGTAGTTTAAAATAATATAGGGTATATCCTAAAGTAACATAGATAGAATTTTTTTAAAAACATAAAAATCAACCTATTTACCATAGTAAATTATAATAGTGAATTATGTTAACTAGTAATGAAACATGATGTCTACATAATGATATTATAATGAAATAACTTTCATCAAGGTGAAATCAGTAAAATGCAATGAAGTTATTTCACTTTTAAAGTCCCATAGTGATTTAGGATAGTAAATTGCACCCCACTTTTATAGTAGTGCTACTTTCACCAACTTTTGGGGTTTGTTACCACTTTCTTTTCTTTTTGGAAGGATTGGCCATCCTTTTTCAATAATCCATTCAAGAGTTCCAAATGTTGGAATAGTCAATAATGGTGTTTTTAAATTTAAACTATTTTCAATATGTATTTGCTATTCATCTTTTATATTCAATGAACTACATTGAGTAGTTTGTCTAGTTCCTTCACTTGAAGTTTGCAATATTTCTTCAATTACTACCACAATAACTTACATTGTTATCACCACATATTCACTTCGTAATGGTGCAAGTACTTGATAATTAGTTGGTGGGTTAAAATAATCACTCAATCCTTTCCATATTTTGGTGTTTCAATTCTTGGTGTCTTAATCGAATGAGATGAAATAACTGCTTCTTTATCTTTTTCACAGTTTTGTTGTGTCCAATCTCATAATCTATTCTATTATTTCATTCTCTTTTTTTATATGTCATAGAATCAATACAACATTTTCCATGTAACTATTATAGATATTACATTCACTCACAATTTTTCATAAGGATTTGGTAACAAAAATTCTTTTTTATCAATTCTCTCGAAATTATATTCCTTGTTACCTCTCAATCTAATGGTATATTTAGAACCTGGAACTCTAGGTGTCCAAAACATATCACAAGGCATCCATTTTTCTACTCACACATTAATGTTGGGCTTAGTATATTCATGCCTATCTTGAAATATCACTTTGCGTGTTGTAGTAATTTTGTTGATTTCTACCAATGTCAACAAACAAACCAATACTTGCAACCATCTTTTGTATTTTGTTAGTTTTACAATGTCAATAATGAGTGTGCAAAGTTGGATATACTAAACTTTAGTACCTCCATGTAAGTTTTTAAGGATTATTTTATTTTATTTTATTTGGCATATTCTTAAACTTGTCAACAAAACAATTCCATTTATCAAGTTCTGGTGTGTTTCTAGGTGTATGCAAATAGTCCACAAAAGACCATCTATAGTTACTATGTTATTGCAATCTCTCTTTACCTTTTTCTATCATTAAAATAACCTTTAACCACTCAATCTCTCTTCTAATTACAGACATATTCTATCAATTTTCATACCATCCTTGATAGACATTGTTATAGTAATAAGAGATTTTATTTATTTTTTCCATATCTTGTTCATAATAAGTGAACAAATTTGAATATTTAATAACTAATTTAGCCCCCAAAATAGTCATCTTTTGAATCTTTTCATCTTTTTTTTTTCACTATGTATGCTCCCATTACTTCTACATATCCACATGGTGAAACCTTAAAAAGTATGCGAAGTAAAAAAAATCTTAAATCTATTTCATCTACTTCAACTTTTTCTTCCTTTCTTTCCATTAATTTTTCAGAAATTCATGATGATAAACTTGCATTCCCCAACATGGTCGCCGAATGTCAAGAATATTTTTTGTCATTTTTCTGTAAATATATTAGTTATATTAAATAAAATATCATGGTTGGGGTCTTGTCCTATCACATTGTAGTAGATACCATGTAAATACAATAACTTGGACAATAACAATTTATCATCACACCATAGAATGAGAGAGGAAACCAGTTTGTAGAAAAAAAGGAAGTTTTTTATTCACCACCTCCAAAAATACACAAGAACATGTGTCTTTATCAAAATGTTCCCTTGCAAAAGTATCAACAAACCAA
>Ga0209208_10006811_pt1 | contig 15696 bp, 7 predicted proteins | sample S1TSphfallax_3_FD_187694 | JGI IMG/M metagenome (GOLD analysis project Ga0209208, IMG submission 187694) | Host-associated microbial communities from peat moss isolated from Minnesota, USA - S1T2_Fd - Sphagnum fallax MG (SPAdes) (version 2) | ecosystem: Host-associated > Plants > Peat moss >...
AACCATGCAATTAACCCCACAATCGTGTCAAGTGTCATTTTCTTTGTGAAAGAGCCGCTTTGGATGTCACCTTCCAAAAGTGATGTTTCGATTTTTCCGAACATCACAATAATTTTTTACATCACAAAAAATGTTAGGATGACCAGAAATTTGTTTTTTTCATAATTTCCCATTGCCCGCCTTTGACACGGTAAGCTTGGGACTAACACATGAACTCACAAAATCGAATGAGCATTTTTTTATTTTTTTTTCCTACAATTTCTCATTGCCCGCCTTTGACATCGTAATCTTGGGACTAACGCACGAACTCACAAAATTAAACGAGCATTTTTTTTCGTAATTTCTCATTGCCCATCACATGATAAGCTTGCAACTAACACAAACTTGCAAAGTCGGACAAGCATTTTTTTCGGTAAAATCTCATTGCTTGCCCTTGACACGGTGAGCTTGGAACTAACACCAACTTGCAACTTAGTTGGATGTACGTAACCTCGAGGGAAAAAAAGAAAAAAAAAGGGCTTGAATTAATCAAATGGGGCTTGGCCATGAGTCCTTGGAACCTAATTGTAGGGTTTACTACCAATTGAAGTCAGGCTATTGGATGGAAGTAATTGTTGGAGAGTTGCATCCAATGGCACAATGCTATATGGGCATAATATCACATGGGGTTGTTGACACTCAAGTTTCCGAAGGTAAAGTAAAGTAGTCCATATGTGGATGCTCTTTGTACTTAAAAAATTGTGAATGTGTGTGTGTGTGTGTGTGTGTGTGTTTTTACCCTTCTCCTTGATCATGCTTGGAAGCTAAGTGGTGGAAATTTGGGCATAGAAATAGGGACAACAACAAAGAGGGGAAAAAAAACCAAAAAAACCAAAAGAAAAAAAAAGGGTCACCTGACACAAAGTCTTGTTGCTCTTGCAAAGTACTTCTACTACCACACTTGACTGGGCAATGGCAAACTGGAGAATCCCCACTTAAGTATTAAATAATAATTCACAAGCTATGCATTATAGAGTATATATAGTAGCTTAAGGGATTTTTATAGGGCCCCCCTAGGTAATAATAATAGTAATAATAATAATAATAATAATAGGTCTATTTTTATATGAGGATTTTTGAAATATGATATTTTTTGGCTTGTGTTGAAAGTTGAGATTAGTTATTATAGAGTTATAATATATCTTGAAGGGTTTTTGGTTTCTTTTAGGTAGAGGATTGATTTTTTCTTTTTTGAGGATTATATTTTTTTGCATGTTGAAATATTGGAGTTTCCAAAAATTTCGTCTTTTGCCTTAAGATACTTTTTTTTAATGTAAATGGCAAGGCCACAATGTGACACAACCCCTTGTTATGCTTAGGTGGTTTCTTGGTAGCTTGCTGACTCGCCTTTTTTTTAAGCAAACATGGTGGATTTTTCAAAGTAGGTTCAAAGTAGGCAATTTTTGTTTTGTTGTGTTTGGAAGTAAGTTCCAACTGACACCCCATGCATGAAAACTAGTGCAGAATGTGGCTCCTTTGCTCCAAAAGGAAGGAGATTAATATGAGTGCATTAAACCACAAAAAGTTGCATTGAGATTATTGCATTAAAACTTTAAAAGTGAAAAGTAATATTTGAAAGGGGAGTTGAGTCCTTGCCTCATGTCAAAACTTTGCCCAATGCAATTCAAAGTTTCATCCATCACACCCAAATGTTGGTATAACTCATGCAAAAATAAACATAATAATTATTATACTTGTCCAAATCATGGGGGAAAAAAATGCACATACACAAAAGAACACAAATTATTAAGTGGTAGCACTACTTAATATTTTATGATCTTTTTTCAAGAGTTGTAAAGGCCTTTTCATAAGGGAATTAATTATCTTGAGTAAAAAATTCTTGTGCAAACATGTGGATATTTGTATCCAAGTGTTGACCCAACTAATTGCAAAGTTTGTCCTCCGTCAATGCAAACATTGAAAAAATTCATCTTCTAGAGATTCAAAATTGACACAACAATTATCTCAACCAATTCAAGTATCCACTTAGTTGTTGAGTCAACAAGTCATTAGTGCTAATTGTAACCCACAACTTGATCACTAGATTAGTATCAAACGGCTTGACCACGACCTTCAATGCTTATGTTTTCATAGTTTAAAAATGCACATGTGCAAGTCTAAGAAGCTGGCATGGAAAGGTTTCACAATCTATAACAATCAAGGTTTCATCTTGTTTGCTTCATAATGAGTGTTTTTTAATGATAACAATATGCAAGGAGAAAAAGAAATTGGCATCAAATTACATCCAAATTGTGGGTACTCAATGTTAAGATCATTCATCAACTCCAAATTTAGGAATTGCTTTTGCAATTCAATGATAAAGATGTCAATTGCAACAAAACATTGGCCCTTCACTTGCATAATGGATGCCAAGAAAACATCCTTGTACCCAAAAAGGTTAACTCTAATAGTTGCATTGAAAATGTGAGTTGGGCAATTGTGATTATCCATGTGAAAAGCAAGGTTTTTTGCACCATTGTTAAGGTCAATAACCCAATATTGGGTGATTGTGGTAAAAGTGTTATCCACCACATCACAAAATTGATCACCTTAGTAATTCAAATAAAAACATCCTTTCCTTGGCCAAGCAAGACCAAGCCATCGACTGCCTCCAAAAATGGCAACAAACAAAATATGATGAAATGACAAACAAAAAATGACAAAAACATTACCTAATGTCCCTTGGTGATACCCAATGTCCCTCAACATTTTTTTATGTTGTTCAACACCTTCAATGTTGCTTGATGTCCCTAACATGTTCTTTATGTTTTCTAATTATTGTTTGAATACATAATAAATAATTTCAATGTTCTTCAACATCATTTCGTTGTCATCCACTATTTTTTCATCGTCCTCCAAGCATATCCTCACCAAAATGTTTCCAAGCCTTAAAAAACTTGTCAAAACTAAAAATTACCAAGGATGCCATATTTGAAACTTCTATCAAGTCCCAAGGATGTTTTTTGGACATCCCCAAATGATGCTAATAACCTTCATGTATTCTTTCATTGGTATCAAGGTTTGAACCTCAGTTTCCAAATAAAATATCCATTTTTTTTGCTAACCCACTACCATTAATATTGTGATTAAATATGTCAAAGATTACATATATCACAATTACACTAAATTATTTTACAAATCCAACTTTGAAATTTTTTTCCATATTTTATTCAAATAAAATATATGAGAACTCATTCTTGAATTTTATTTTTTTCAAAGGTTTAGAAATTTATAATACATAAACATAAAAAATGTCATATAACTTGAAAGAAAAACCATTTGAAAATTTTTAATTAACAATTCACAAATTATTTTCTCATGAAAAATATATGATTCAAATAAGTTGCAACATTTGTTTATGCAAAATAGTTTGTGGTTTACATAAATAAAATGTAAGACTACTCATTTATGTTGATAAATAATAAAATTGATATTACTATTCCATATTACATTATGTTTTAGTTATATTAATTTGTAATATGTTTGTTATTACATGTTAATTATTACATGTTATCATGCATTATCTAATATGCAATGTAATGTATTAAAATGTTATATGAATTTAACATACATAAATTTAATAATTTTATGCATATTAACCACATTGCAATATATGAATTTATAAAATTTTATAAAATTTAATCCAAAATTAAAATAATTAGTGAGTAATACATAATACTGACTTTAATGAATTGTTTCCATTAAAGGTGGACATGAATGATTCAAGTTTCACCCAAGGTGAAATGGCACAAGGTTATGGTGACCTACTTCACTTTTAAAGCCCCACTAAATTACATTGGGTTAAATGAATTACACTTACACTTCCTACTAGCAAGGTCTTGTACTCTACCATGACACACTTCCAAAGCTTCAACATTGATACACATTGAGTTTTGACATTTTGCAATATATTAAATGCCCTTATTTCCATGATATTGGCAAGCTTGGTGAACCATGGCTAGGGAGTTAGAGAAGTAAAAAATTAGTGATTAAAGCAAATTCTCCGACTAGCCACCATTAGGAGATTAGACAAAACTTGCACATCAAGACTTGTTCCATGGGCCATGCTTGTTGCCCCATCATGCGAAAGAATACTTCTTTTTCAATTGTGATATACATTTTGTGTGATGACCTTGGAAAAGAAAGGTTCCATTTATACCAAATCAAATGATCCTTTTCGTTGTTTCCATTTTAACCAAACCTTTTTGTTATGTAAAGGATTGAACAATCATAAAGTTAAAATCGTATGCAGTTTCAAGTTCAAAAACACATTGAAATGTGAGGATGATATGCATTCTTTTCCATATTTGCATCACATGCACATGAATTAATATTTAATACTTGTTATGAATAATAGTAATTTTATCTATACTTAAAGAGGGAAAGCTTGACTCAACCACAACACTTTGAGTTCTTTTCAAAACTTCATGTAATCTATCATCTTTGAATTTGCCCCATCAAACCAATGTTTCATGGGATCGGTAAGAAAATTCAACTACATAAACAAAATGTGCATGGCCATGTATTCTATCATGGGGTGGCCATGGCTAAATAAGTCAAAAATATAAGGAATTAAACAATTTTTTCCCCCAACAAACCCAAGTTACAACATGAATGACTTGATACAAAACCATTTCAAGAATTTTAGTGAAATACAACTTTTCATTGGGAACATGAATGTTGTTTTTCAAGAACTAATGTTACCTTGCTTTCATCCCCATCATGGCTACTAATGCCTTTAACAACCTACATATTTCCATAGCAAATTAAGCTTGGGAATCAAAAGCTTATCTACACCTTTAATTTGGGGTGCACACCTTGCATTGAGCTTGAAAGACTTTGCCATCTAAACCTAAAATAAACTCCACCCAAGGAAACTTCACTGTCCATGAATCTTGAAAATACCTATTCAACTCATAGGCTAGATCTCAATGTTTTCTTATGCCACGTTTGAGTCCAAAATCACACATTCAAACTTTAGAACCAAATCAATAGTAAGAACTAACAAACCATAAGAAATAATATCCCATGAAGATTTTGTTGCCAAATGAACACTTCTATTTGAGTTTTTAAAGGGTAGCATACTACAACAAAACCATGGTTTTTACACTAGTAGCATCATGACTAAGTTAATTATAAAGTCAAAGCTAGTAGTTTGAAATGATTAAATTGTGTTTGATTTGAATAGCATCAAAACTATGTTTGTTTTGAGTAAGGAAAAATAGAAATGTAATCAAATTGAACATTATGTTATACACATTCTAGATTTGGAACCCACATGTAGTTTTTGACTTGAATAATGTGACTAATGTGATTAAAATTGGTCATTCAAACATGACACATTGTAATTATAATGCTGATGTGGCAACATTAAAATTGATGAAAACAAAATCTTCAAAATCTCAATTACTAAAACGAAGGTGCAATCGTGCTGAACTTAAATTAATTACATTAATTAATGTCATTGTACATAACTACATAATTACCAAATATTACAATTTTGGATTAGGTTTTTGAACTAATGTAATTTATTTTTATTTTGAAATCTAAATTAAAATATAAAATATGAATAAAAGTGTGAATTTTAACTACATCATTTCATAAATGAAATACATTTCATTATGAACAAATGTAAATTAATTTAAATAAAATAATTATGCATGAATTTATGGCCTTTTTTTAATTTAATGAAATTTTTAGCATGTGGAATTAAAGAAATTATAAATTCTAATTACATGTAAATTTGAAATAAAATTTGAATTAATAACCTAGATCATTTAGTTTAAAACATTACATTATTTTTTTTGAAGTAAATATTTAAGATTAAAATAATGACTTCCTACATTTTGAAATTAAAATATAATTAAAATTTTAAATGTAATTATGATACTAAGAGATTAATTTAATTATTTAATTAATTAAAATAATCAATTTTATTATGAAACTACTTGATTATAGGATAAGGTTATAATGCAAAATGCAAAACATATATGTTTATATATTTTATGATAATTATTGTCATCACATGAGGTGATGATTAGATAGGAAAGGGTTTAGATTATGGCCAAAGAGGTGAGGGTTCAAATCTCATTTTGAACACATCATTAGATCATAATTAACATAACTAAAAATAATCATGATGATATGACAAGAAATGTAATAACAATAAACACACATATGTTAAATCATAATTTCAATGATCTATTGCACATTCAATGACTTGTCAATGATAACCCAAAAAAGAAAAACAATTGAGCATTGATATCACAAGTTTGGGCCAACAACATTTTTGACACATTCATAGTTTGATTGAAATATTATTATCATTATTTTTAAAAAAGAAATTAATTTTGACATGCCAATTAGTTGTTTAATCATTTTAATCAACACAAATTTAGTCAAATTTATGTGAAAAACAATTAATCCATTTTGACTAAAACCATTTTTTTCTAATACCCATTATGATTGAAGATATGACAAAAATCAATCATAAAAACCATGGTTCTATAATAGTGACAATAGTTTTGACATGAGGTTGGAAAATTGATTATTGAAATTTAATGGTCGCAAAACATGAAGATGCAAAGACAAATATGAACACAACACATGAATTACACAAACCAAAACAAAACCAAATTAACACATAAAGATGAATACAAATAGGACTAGGAATAGACAAAACCAAACACAAAACACATGAAAATGAACATGAACATAAATACAAATGAAAACAAATTGATTCGTTGCACCAAAACACGGTATTAGTCATGGTTGGTCATTTTCAACTAGGTTAACTGCTTATGTTGTGTTTAGTTGAATCAAACCCCTTGCTTATGCCATTTTTAGTCATTTACACCATGTGTAGTCATATACATCTAGTTATGGATGCCATGTATTAATGTAGTTTAGAGGTGAACACAAACACAAAAATGAACACACAAAAAAAAAAATGAGAATCTAAAAGTTCAAATGAGGTGCAAAATTACAAAAGCATGAATAAGACACAAACATAGTAGATTTAGAAGGACAAGAAATTTCAAAAGAGTAAATGCAAATGGAGGAAATGTGAGGCCACCTCACTTCAAATCTTGCAATTAGAAAGAATGATATGGCCCCTTTGACATCCCTAAATATTTATGGTGGAAGTGATTCCACCCCATTTGATGATATAGCCCTTCTTGCAACCCAATATCAATTATTGTGGTGGATTTTGTGACACATTCTTTTGTTACACCCATTTCCCCTATTTATGTAATTTGCATTTAAGGTCTTTCTTATTAGCCTTTCGAGAAGTTTTCGCACAACAAAAAGAATTGATTTTATTAAATTTAGAATCATCATAAATGATTGACCAAATGATCATGGCACAAATTTGGATTCAAGTCAACATATATATCAAGATTTCCAAATATATTAATGCTGATTTTTAAATGAACTATCATATCTAGCTATTAGAACATATTCCAACATGACACTTTTTCTTCTTTTTTTCTATTGACCTTTTGATTCAAAGTCATTGCAAATTGTTAAGCTTCACTTGAAATATTATCCATCAAAGGAAAAGTCATATGAATTTTTTTAAATGTTAATTTCAAGTCGTTCTTTCAAGTCCATGCAACATCTTTGAGTTATTGATATTACTAACACCTTGAAGTTGTTAGTGGTACCTATTATTAGTTCTATAAGTTAAGGGGGGCGGCAGGGGAGGGGTGCGAGGGGGAAGTTACACCCAAAGTTTGTTCCTTTTTCATTCCATATATATATATATATATGCCATAGTACATTTACCATTTTGGCAACATATTGTTGAATTATTAACTAAATTTTAACTTCGGCACTTGGTTTTTTAATTTTGAATTTTTCAGCATAATGGTTATATAAAATAATAAACAACTTATGTTCAATGTTATGAAATAGTCTTGTGTGTCTAGATTGCTTTAGTATAAAGACATTGTCCTAGTAGGTTTACAATTCAAATTTTAATAATGGAAGTTTTGATTTTATTCAAATTTCAACACAAATAATAAATAATTTCTCAAAATTTTAACAAAATGAAAAAAAAAATTATGCCAAAATGGTAATGGTATTTTGATATATATTGGAACATTGGGCAAACCTTATGGGATAAATTGCATTGGTGTTGGCTACATGCAACTTATTTAAACCAAACAAAATGATGTTATATCACTATCTTTTGCTTTTGTGAACTAACACGTAGGTGGCTACCAACATATCAATTGGTTCTATCCTTAGGGAAGTGGTAGTCAATTCACTAGTTCCTATCTCAAGAACAAAGCAAAAAGTCCCTCCCCACCTTCCCAAAGGAAAAAAATGGGCCTCTTCTCTACCCACTACCTTGTTTCATTGGCTTTCAAATTTATTTATTTATTTATTATGATATATTCCTCCCCAACTCTTTCCTATGTTAATTTACCCCATTCAATGAGGGTGAGTTTGGGTACCTATTCTTCACAATGTCAAGGGTAGGTTTGTAATTAATTGTATTTCTCTTCTTCATTTACATTGTCATTAAAGTTTTTGATAAAATGCAATTGTAAAAAATTTGGAATATAAAATAATTTGGAATATTCACATTTAATTGTTGAAATTACAACCATAATGAGTCTAGGAAATATTGTTCCCATGAGGAGATTGGTACAAAAAGTGATGTCCAACATATAGGAATTCAAATGTGAGTTTCAAAAAATTTGAACTTACACATGAGTATTGTTCTTGTATTGTTGGTTTAAATTGTAAAACATCTCCATAAGGTAACCCAAGCCAATGATGCACCACCTTTTTCCATAACAATTGAACAATTTTGCATTTAACACCACATTTTTTTCAAAATTATGATACATTACAAATGACAAATATGTTAACATAAGATTGTTGGCCTACCACACCACTACAAACATGACCATTGTAAATTCAATTGTATAATAAACAATGTAGTGGTTTGTAGTTGCAATTTGTGGAAGTTTATTCAAAGTCAAAACGCCCTATCAAATGTCCATGTGATGTCAAATTAGTTGATTCCACAAGGCAAATGCAAGTGTAAGTAGATTATTTTTGCCTTTCAATCTCTTAAGAAGTAAATCAAGTAATTTAATTCGCACTTTTATTGTTTAGCTTTGTAAGTAAAACATCACATGATTTTGTTTAATTAGATCACTTTTGCTTATGTATGCTTAATTTTGAATTCCTAATATAATGGTTTTTATTTCATGGATTTGATGTAAGAGACATTTTCAAAGTCTTTAGCAATGTTGACTTCCAATTCATTTTGATAACAAATAGATTCCACAAGCTTCTATTCATTTCTATATAAAAAAGATGACTTATGTTTTGATCTTCTTCATCTTGAAGCTATCACAAAGTCTTTTTTTCTTTTCAACACCTAACTTGGCCCATACTTTGCCATCCTTATTACAATTGTTTTAAAAAATCAAAATATGCATGCCACTTAATAAACATACATAAGATTTAGCAAAATTTTGTTCATGTTCATTTTCTCATGATGGGACCTTTTGTTATTTAACCATACACAACCTTGTTAAATCTTGTCCATTTATTGTATATCTTACAAATTGATCCAAATTCTTTGCTTTATGATTCTAGTGTTTAATTCATAGAATGTTACTAGAAATGAAATGTGAAGGCATTTAAAGGTTGTGCTTCTAGCATTCATTGTCATTTGTTTGGGGATTTCATAATTCCATCATCTTTAATTATTATTAGTTTATTTGGTTTTAAAAAGAATGTCTCCCTATGTGAAGCCTACTTACCTATATCTTTACCAACCTCCCTTTGAACCTTTGATCATTGACTATTTAATTGCCAAGTACCTTTTTAGAGATTCAATTCTCAAATTTAAAATAAGTAACTTGTACAAAGATGAAAGAAAATTCTATCAACATCCCTTTAAATTTTAAATCCTTATAAATCTTTACAACTATTGACTCTTTAATTGCCATGAGTCTTGTTTAACTCTAGGTGGATAAAGAAGCACAACTTTTAAATTTTAAATTTTAAAATAAAGAGTTTGAACAAAGATGAAACAAAACTAACAAAGGCAAATTGTGGTCATGGGCCATTTTGAAACGGTGAAAGGAATTTTTTTAAAGATAGGCTATTAAAATATTTGGAAATAAAACTTAAACTACTCACTATTCTTGATTGCATAGGGAAATACTATTCCACAATAATTGAAGTTCACTTTTTTGTTCAAAATTGTGAAGGTAACAAAGATTTTATCTTTACAAGTATGTTCACAAGTTTCAATACACCTCAACAATGTGTTGATTACCCACATCATGTTTTTAGGGGGAAATTTTTTGATTAAGCAACTATGGATTTACTTCAACTTTTGTATTCCAATTCTTGAAAAAGACCTTGCAATTTTTGGTGTAATTTGTATAACCTTATGCACAAAGTCAATGTAACGTATTCACATAAAAATGAAATGAGTAGACCTATGACTAATGTAGGATGTATATTTAAACATTGATGCAATTATCTAACTTCATCAATAACAATAATGCAAGGATCAATATTAGCTCAAATTGTAATACCAACAAAATTTAATATTGCACAATGATAATTAAGATCCACATGCCATTTCTATTTTCACCTTGTTAATGGGTTTTTGAATGATTCAATAAAGCCTATTACATTGGCCTAATTTAGTTGGATTAATGACCATTGAAATTAATCAATAAGTTTTAGGCTTCAATGTTTGCACATTGAGTGTATAAGTAATGGATACTTTATACCTAGACATAATTCAAGAATTTATTATAGATATTTCCCTAGGTTTATTGTTATGATGTTATATTGTTTTCTTTCCATTGATATAATGAGCTAACAAGTTTATACAAGCTTTTTGGTGAATTATGTTACATCACCAAGCAACAATGCCTTTGAAATGAATAATAAATGGTTCCATATTTAGGCAACTATTTGCATGTGTGGTTGGAAATTCATATAATAAAACCCATATGTCATGAGGTTTGTTGCTTAGCACAACATGTTAAAGACTCAAGAAGTTTTCATTCAAGAGTCTAAGTTGTTATTCTCAAATGACAATTGTTGACATAAATTTTTTTTTCCTTTAAAAAGAGTCAAAATAATTTCAATACGAAATATCTTTTCCAAATAGCAAAATGAGAAATTGATAACCTTGAAACATTTGGCAATTGGCAATAAATAACATCCAATGTGCATTTTGGAATCCTTGCTCCAATTCCCTTTTTCCACTTGCAATTATTGTATTATGCTACAATGTTTTTTATAAAGCTTTAAGAAAAAACCTTTTACAACCCAACAAACTTTTGTTTATAATTTATTTATTCTATTCAACATATTGTGTTTGAAATTGAAACACCAAAGTCACACATATAAAATTTTCCATAATTTTTTTTAAAAATTTCAAAACACAAAATTAATTTCAAATTAAAAATTTGCAATCATCATTTCCTAAAGTTGGATTTTAATTTTTACAATTTCAAGTTGAGTTTGAAACTTTATTCAAGCCTTTCAAACCCATAACATACACACACACGCACACACACACACACATATAAATATTGTAATTCTAAACCTAAAAGTTGAAAATTAATATTTTACATAATGTGATTTCTTAAGTTCTTATGCAATCCTAAACACCCTAAATCATGCATCATTTCATAAATTCATGTAACAATTTTACCTTGGTTTCAAGGGTTGAAAAACCCCACACGATTATAAATGTGACGCCTTTTCTAGACCTAGAACTCACTAGCATGATTTGATTTGAAAACCAACTTATGTTGTGTTTATTTAATTTTGCTTTTCAAGTTCACCTCCATGGAAATAAAAGCGAGAATTTTCATGAAACAATTTAACCCAACATTTTTAGTGACGCGCTCCCAAGTTCCTTACTAGACCCACTTGAGGGTTTAAGTATGTTGAATTACGAAGTTGGAACTTGAGGGCCACTCCCAACTTCCAGCACTAAAGGGGGGTAAGAGGGGTGTGCTAGAAGTCCCGAAATTAGACTAGGAAGAGTGACAATTATGTTGTTACACGATCCTGCATCCAAAACCAACACAAGTTGGTTAGAACCCATTTTGCACCCTTTTGGTGTTGGGACAAGTCACAAGCGACCTTGAACTCACTTGACTCACCACGGCCCGGACTCGGGGGAAGCCACCACCTTCCCCCATATAGTATTGACTCACCACAGCCTGGATTCGGGGGAAGCCACCACCTTCCCCCATATAGTATCGACTCACCACGACCTGGATTCGGGGGAAGCCACCACCTTCCCCCATATAGTATTGACTCACCACGACCTGGATTCGGGGGAAGCCACCACCTTCCCCCATATAGTATTCTCTGCGTTCCTCCGCGGGAGCCACATCTGAATGGCACTTTTTCCCGGGACTCCTAAGGAGGAGTCCCGAAATTGTCCCGGGTTGGACTCCCGGGACTTTGGGCACTCATATCTCCTGGCCCCATCCTCCGATTGAAGTGAGGTCTAAACCAAAGTTGTAGCTCTCCTCGAGAGCTTTCCAATTCCTTGTCGCACTCTTTTTGCATACGTCGGGAAGAGGTCGATTCCTGACTTTTAGTGGTCGGGAGTCAAACTGCTAGTTTGACTCCCGGCCCTTCTTTTGCCCATAACTTGGGTTGCAGATGTCCAAATGGATCATGCGAGGCCATTTCGGACATCTACACTTCAAAGCCTTTCCATTGATATAAAGAACACTCCAATGCGAGGTGTTTTGACCCTGTAATCGAACTTTGAGTTTTTGGGAGTCCCAGAGGACTCCAAGTCCCCACTTTCGAGAGTGAGTCTCATCGTCACACTTAGCCCAAAGTGGGGTTGCGACATTTAGTACACCACCCCAACAATCAATTTTGATTTGCCACAAAAATGGAAACCGAAAAACGAACAATCACATTCCATTTACAAACATGTACATTCAACACACGTAAAATATGTGAATGTAAATGAAATTATGCAATCGTGGTGTTTTCTCATCATATGCCCAACAACCTTGAAATTTTGTTCATGAATGTTCATGTTGTCTCCAAAATTTTCACAAAAAACTTTGTGTTACATTATAAATACAATGATTGGCCCAAGCTATATCAAAGACAATTATACATGAACATATTCTTTAGGACTTTAATGAAACTTCATTTTTAAAATGAAGAACCTTTTCCTAAACATTAACAACATAATCAAAATTAACTTAATGAAACATTGAATTTAGCACAAATATGTATTTAAAATAAATTAGGCGATTAAAAAAAAATCTAAGCAAGAAGATAAGGAATTAAGAAAGGATATTAACCAATCTCATTGGTATTAATCATAAATTTGTAGTTGGGGTTCCCAAAACAACTATATAATAAAATAAATACTACATAATCCAACTTTTGATTTTTTATAATACTAATCACATTATAATTATAATGAATTGTTGTATTTTTACATTGAGAATGATGTCATGTTTAAGAAATTAAAATATTTAACAATATACTAGATATTATATAAATGCCCTTTTGAATTTTTCAAAGTAATAGTTGTCTTAAGTGTGTTTTTAAAAATGAATTAGAAAATTCATTAAATAATGTAGTTGACTTCAATTTCTTATATATAGATAAAAAATGTTTACATTTATGTTTTAACAAAGTTCATTGAATGCATTTAATTAGATTATGAACCATAATAAATTTGAAGGTTATGAAATTCATTTTTGGGGTTGAAGGGATAATGACATGTTTTTAGCCATTTGGTTAATTGTTTGCATTCATTGGAATTGGAATTTGTAGCCCCAAGTGTAGGTCACATGTGCAAAAAAAATATGCCCCCAGGAAATCAAGCTATAAATATATGTTAATTAAACATTTTATGCATTTTTGGTTTTGAACCATTTATTATTGATGCACAACAATGTATGAATGTGAAAATTCCCCACCACCATATGAATTATTTTAATTTGAACTATTCATTTTTTCTCACTTAAATTTGTACAACGTAGATTCCAAATTTTTGGTGGTTAATGGAAAAATATTCATTGAGCCCTTATTTATGAAGTGATACCCCATTGTGAATGAAATCTTTTCAAATGTTATATATACTTGATTCTTTAAAAAGGTCAAACTTAAACACACATATTTTGGGGAATCAATGTTTTACAACATAATAAAAACATGATATATCAAATTTGGAAATCCTTTCACAAAATGGAAAATGACACCATCATGATATTGGCTTAATGAACAAGTTTCAATATTGAAAATTAAAGATGTTCAAGTTAAAAACACATTGGTATATGCGTAATTTTATTTAATTTTATCAAAAAATTTGATGTTGATTAAGTGGCAATCATCCATAAAAATATTTAGTGAAATTTGACAATATTCAAAATAGGAAAATAGGAAAATCTTAAACAACCTTTGTTGATGTAGAAGGTTGTGGTGATTTTGGGGAAAAGAAAAATATATTTTTCATTTTGGTGATTTAAGAAAATAAAAAATTCATGACAAAATATTATTTATAATTATTTCTTTCCAAAATGGAAGAATAATGCCACAAAAACATTAGTAGGTATAAGTATAAATGTGTGGCAAAATAAGGTGATAATCACAACAACTATGAAAATAAAAATAACCATATACATATACGTTTTTAGGGTTCTATTGTCCTTCGATTACTTATTAGTATTTTGATAGTGTGCAAGTTGTATAATCCATTCAAAGTTACGAACCAATGATGTCTACAAAAAAATTGAAGGATTACGTATAAAAGTTTAGATGTATTTATATTGCCATGAAAGTGAACAAGGTTTATAACAATGTAATGGATTTGATTTTAAAGATGTAATTGTTTTTTTGTCAAAACACCTATTATTCATTTTATTAATTAGATGGGGTGCCTTCCAAGTTCAAGTTTCTTTTCTTTGAAATGAACCATTTTAATTGGCCCATCTCAAAAAAGAAAAACCCCCCACACTTTGGAAGCCCCCAATATAAAATTTTCTATTCCAATGGGAAAGGGCCGACAACAAATTCAAAAAACCCCACACTTTAAAGGCCCCCCAATATAAAAATGTTTATTTTAGTGTGAAGTGAAAGTGAAAGCAAACAAAAGATTTTGAAAGCAAAAGCTTTCACTCCCCCAAAATTAAAGAAAATAAAGAAGTCGTCTTCAATTTAAAAAGACATGCAATGAATACACAATTTATGAACTAGGGATAAGTCTTATTAAAAAACCCACACTTTTGGGGCTTCCTTAAGACAATTTGTTTAATTGTGGCAATAAACATTAGTGTAGTATTGCATGTGGCAAATGAAAGTGTTAGCAAACATTAGCACACTATTACATGTGCATCCCTTTCCTTGCCTACATGAAACCAAAAAATCTCCACCATTGGAAACAACCTAAATAAAATAAAATCCCAACCCTACACCAAAAAAAGAAAAGAAAAGAAAACCCCCTTGGCGGCACATTTAGCCCTCTCATTGGTTGCATGAAAATCCTATTTTAAAAACTCTTTGTCATCTTTTTTGAATTGTCTTAATACCTTAATTATGCATTGGGATACCTATTGACATTTTTTTTGGGTTTCATTTGTTAGTGATTGGTAAATGTTAATATTGTAA
>Ga0209208_10006812_pt1 | contig 15693 bp, 13 predicted proteins | sample S1TSphfallax_3_FD_187694 | JGI IMG/M metagenome (GOLD analysis project Ga0209208, IMG submission 187694) | Host-associated microbial communities from peat moss isolated from Minnesota, USA - S1T2_Fd - Sphagnum fallax MG (SPAdes) (version 2) | ecosystem: Host-associated > Plants > Peat moss >...
CATTTATTATGAATAACATCACAACATGAGCTTTCCCTTCATGTTTCAACTATGTCGCATTGATCAATACAAAACTAATACAAGGAAAATAATTAAGTTTGCTTGGTGATTTCATTTCCCCTACTTTAAGTTTACAAACTTTATAACCAATTTTAATGTGCCATGACCACAAAATCTATGAAAAATAAATAATCAAAACCAAGATAAAAGAAAAGAACAATACAAAATGAAACACAAGAACAATTTGAACACAAAATCAAAACAAAAATAAGAGTGTAAATATGTTCATATGTAAACATTGAAATTCTAACTTGCCCATAAAGGAAATCAACACCTAGATGTAGAAACGCAACAAGGTTCCTGAAGCTTAGCAACCTACCTGTACAATCTTTCACATTGACCCAAAATCAGAAATGTACCAAAACCAGCCATTGAAGGTTTAGGGTTTAGGAAGATGACTAACAAATAAACACTCAATTTGTACATTCAGTCCAAATTCAGCTTGCATTCATAAATTTGACTTGGGTTATATGGTAAACTCACAAACAGCAAAGGATACTGTGTATAAGCTCACCGCAGAAATCCATGGGATATAAGCAGAGGGGAGACAAAATGAAACATAATAAACATTGTCACTTTGAATTGAAACTCAAAAGGCACATGTTAAGAGAAGAAATGACAATATCGAAATGACAATAGTACTACTGAACTGTACATAAGACATTTCTTGCTGCTTCCTTCCCACACCTTGTTAGTACCCCAGGACACTGCCACTGGCTAGTCCTCTGAGCATGCCATTGATCCAACTGTCAGAATCCACAGCTCACAGCTCTCTTACAAGCTCCCAAGCCCCTAAACACATCCAAGGTGTAGCTCTCTTGTCATTTCCACAATCCATTGAGTCTCTCTAAGCTGCTACATAACACCCTTGGGAGTATTGCTGTGACTACTTTTGGGCAGAAGGTGTAGGGTTCAGGGATAGACATAAGCAAGTTACATACCATGCATGACAGAAGCAAAAATCAAGAATCTCTCACAAGATGGAATCCACTTTTACAGACCCCATGCTAAAAAACAAGAAAAGATTTTTCTCTTGTTGTTCAATTCCTTTTGCAGCCATGAAGACTGACGATTGAATTGACCAGTGCAGGGGAAGAAGACTACAAAAAAGAGATGTACAACAGAAGCAGCAGGAAACAAGACCAAAACTAGTGCCTAGTGTTGCTGAAAAGTGAACAATAGGTTGTCCACACACAGCTCCAATCAAAAGCCCTGATCCTGCACCTAGAGCATCTGCACACAACCATTTCACACACCACCCCTTCACAATCAAGTTCTATCATTTTTCCTGTGTATCATAACCCCAAAAACAAGGCAACTATGACTGCACTTCTCAGAATGAAACATTGGACAAGAAGGGACTGTAAGCATCAAGGCAAGCTTCTTATGCCAACACATTGCTTGAATCCTGCTATCTTTACAACAAAACAAAATACCACAAAAATACAGCATCCACATACTGGAACCACATAAATCTGTGCCCAGAGACATAGAGCCCCAAAAAAAAAGGGCAAAAAAACAAAGAAATACATTGCTTGAATCCTGCTATCTTTATGCCAAAACAAAGATAGCACAAAGATATAGTATCCACATGCCAGAAGCACATAGATATCTGCCCAGAGACATAGAGGCAAAAGCAAAAGGAGGCAGCCACTTTTCTTTTAAAAAAAAAGAAAAAAAGAGGGGAATTGTCAAATTCCCCTCTTTTTGTACAAATGAGATTGTCAACGTACAAAGTTCAAACAGCACAGAGAGAGTCAAGACAGAACCTGCAACAAGAGTTGTAGAAATGACCAAGAAGCCTAGTCTTCACTGCCATGGTAGTTCAGTGGGCGCGGGGCGCCCTTCTGGAGTGAGCAAGACTTGTCTCCTGCTCCATGTGTTGCCATCATCACTGTCATCATTCTGTGCTGCCATTCGCAACTCTCTGTCTTCCTCTTGCTTGTTGTTGTTAGCTTTCAGATCAAACAGAATATGGTTTCTCTTGATTGTGCTTCAATGCTCGTGTCTCTCTTGCAAACTATGTATGTACTGCAAGAACGCTGCTCGAGAGTCATTGCTCACAAAGTGTCAGGCCATCATCATAACCTTCAGCATCATGAATAGCAGTACAAAAACACAGAGAAATCTCCACAATGTTAACAAATTTGAGGGTAACATGACAATAAAGTGCAGTCATAAGCTTATGAGAGTCCTTGCTAATCAAAATGTGTCAGACTATCATCACCTTCTTCATCACAAATGGGTAAGACCATCCACAACAACCCAGTTACAATCATGTGTAATTTTTCTCTGCGTACACTTAAAGTACGTATTCAGTTCCATCTCCAGGACTTGCTTGCTTGGGACACATGAGCCTGGGTGCTTCATTTTCACAAACAAAGTGTAGTATCTTTGTGCCAGAAAATCATGGTGGGAAACCACCAGCAAAATCTTAAGCATCTGATGTTGATAAACCTGGATCCCGATTTCCATCTACCTTCTTCTTCATCGTCATCATCTTTGATGTGATGCCAAAACTGATCCACAAACATCTCCACAACATACTACCAAGTTTTCTTCTCATCAGTTGTGAAGACAAAAGCAAAACAAAAGACTAATTCACGCACAGAGTTTCTTTCCATTGCTGCACAGCAAGGAAGCTCTTTGTTCCAGCATCTTGCAGCAGGAAGACAAAGTAACAAAAAGAGAACAAGAGGGACGTGGTGATCCAGGGAGAGAGGAAGTACCCATACAGAAGAGAATTACCACAGAGCGTCTTCCATGCTGCACAGCAAGCAAAGAGCTCTTTGTTCCTACATACGGTCCAAGCATTTCAGGAAGCGCGACAGGCACCAGACAGAAGGAGAACAATGAAAGGGTGCTAAAATTTCTGGACGGACTGCCATCCAGAAAATGCCGAGAAGGAATCCACGCGCGAAACGAAGAGCACATTAAAATCAAAACCCTCGTCCTCAAGCCCACAAAACCCTAAACCCTAAACCCTCCTCTTCCTACCCGTGCGTGTTTCTCCCTTCCTCTCCGCGCGTGTTGTCGCAGTGGGTATTTGGGCTTTCTTTTTTGCTCGTGCTCTAATAGGGGAGGGGAACACAAGCGCGAGGATCATCATCATCATCATCATCACAGAGCTTACATTGCGGTGGAGGAGAAAGGCAAAGGATGGGGATATTTGAGCCCTACAGGGCACTGGGATATGTCACGGATGGGACGCCTTTCTCCTTACAGAGGAGAGGCATGGAGAATTTCGTGACAGTGAGCGTCGGAAAGGCTTGGCAGATCTACAATGTAAGTGGCGCAATGTGGAATCCATCACTACAACAACTACAATGTCTCGTGATCCAGTCTCTTGTTTTTTTTTGTAGTAAGTCGCTGTGTTGTTTCTCGTTTTACTGACGCCGCTACTCTTTTTTGTTCTCGTGTGTGTGTTTTTTTGTATCTGCAGTGTGCAAACCTTGCTCTCGTCATTGTAGGTAAAACACGATTGTCCCAAATCTCTCCAGTGAACTTTTCTGTGTTCTTGAAGAATTTGTTTTCCCTCAGGTGGTTTTTGCAAGATTTTTTTCAGCTTGCCATGCGAGGGAGAGGTATTGGTACAACAACATCATCTCTCATGTTGTCTGATGTTGTCTGATGTTGTTGCACAATTTTGCTTTCGATGCAGGGCCACAATTGGAAAAGAAGATACGAGCATTGGCATCCCTCCGGGACTACACATATGTAGCCACAGGACACCACATTGTGGTGTTCAAGCGAGCTCACCAGGTCTGTTTCAATTTTTCACTTCTGAATCCCTATTGTATTGCGAGCTCGCTTGTCCCCCAAAGTTATGTAGGGTTTAGGTTTTAGGATGATCAGAGCTTTGATGTGAAAGTTAGCATCAAGATCCTTTCTCTTGAATGTAGTTTTTGTGGTTCATCTGTCTGGATGTTGGTCCACTGTTTTTGGCATTCTCAAGTATTGACAACTAGTTTTCTGTTTGCTGCAAATATGTTTTCAGATTGATAGTTTCCATTTTGTGTTTGCTGCAAAATGCACTTCCTAATTGATAGTTTTGCCACAAATGTGCTTTCCAGATGGATAGTTTTGTGTTTACTGTAAATGGGTTTTTGTCTTAGAATGATCATCAAGTTGCAATGGAATTTCTTGCACAATTGCAATAACTTGTATATACTGGTTACCTATCAATCTGTCCATCATTGCAGGTAGCAACCTTAAGTGGTCACAGTGAGAAAGTGATGCTGCTTTTGCAATTTGGGCAGCACATTTTGAGTATTGGAGCAGAAGGTCGGTTACTTGTTTGGCCAGCTTGTGGGAGCGAGTCAGGTGCACAGGTGGAGCCAGTTGGAGAGCTTTTGTTTCGGAATACCTTCACCCCAACCTGTCTCATGCACCCTGACACTTACCTCAACAAGGTAAGTTTCAGTGCACTGCAGTTTCTTCTTCTTCTTCTGTTAGTTGTTTGATGATATGTTTGACCGCTTGACTACTCTCAAGCATTGAACCTGAAGTTGTTGGTACATGGTGGCAGATTTTAATTGGCAGTGAGGAGGGCTCTTTGCAATTATGGAACATCAGCACCTGCAAAATGATTTATGAGTTCAAGGGTTGGGGTTCAGCTGTTCGTTGCTGTGTCTCATCTCCAGCACTTGATACAGTAGGGATTGGATGTAGTGATGGGAAAATCCATGTACACAACCTTCGGTATGATGAGACAGTTGTGTCATTCTCTCACACAACTGGAGGACCCATCACATCTCTCTCTTTCCGCACAGGTATGTTTCCCATGTTTCTGTTTTGTCATGATGCTGGCATTGACTTATCCTAGATTGACTGGATTAGATTGACACTCCATCTATCTATTCAAGGAGTTTTGGTGTTTGTCATTCTATCTGTTGATGAAATTGTCTAGCATCTCCTGAGTCAGATATGTCTTGCTAAACTCTCTGCTATTTTCCTGTGCAACTAACAAAATTGGTATACCTGCAGTTGTGTTAATTCTCTAGAAATGTTTAATCATCAGTTGTCAACTGGCCTTGAGTTCAACATTGTGTTTGCTGGAAGTTAAGTTATCTGGTTCTACAAAATCCATGCTCCAGAGTGTTAGGCATGGCTGTTACCAGCAACCCAGGCCTGTTATATCTCTTCCTGATTCCATGTCAAACCCCATTTGGTTGATCAGTATGGCAACCAGTTTTTATGAGATTGGGTTGTGATAAGCTGCTAGATTAACTTTGGCTTGGCAGATGGGCAGGCCTTTTTGGCAGCAGGCGGGATCTCTGGTGTGATCAGCATCTGGAATTTGGAGAAAAGGAAATTGCAGGCAGTCATCAAGGGTGCCCATGAATCAGCTGTCTCTTCCCTTCAATTCTTGGCGAATGAGCCTGTATTGCTCAGTGCTGGCACAGATAACTCATTGAAGGTACCTCCCTCTGGTCATGAGACCCTCTACTGAAACAATCTTGTATATGTCTGGTCAATGATTACTCACACTTAAGACTGTGATGTCTTGCTTGTTACAACCTTCATTTTTTCTGCAACTGACTGGGTGTATGAGGAGTCTGTATTGCTTTATTTGTTCAAGGACCCACTGCATGTAAAGTGCTCAGTCACAGTGAAGCATAAAAGAAACTTCTCAAAAGCACATCAGTGATTTAGCTGAAAGCCACTCTGAAGGCTGTGGTAATAATGATATTGGAAATTCATTGCTTGATGGAGCAGATGTGGATTTTTGACACCAGTGATAGTGAGGCCCGATTGTTACGCTTCCGGAGTGGTCACAGTGCACCTCCTACTTGTATCAGGTCAGCTGCTGTGTCTCTTCTGATCCTTGAAAACAGTACTCAACTGGTAACTTCAGCGCCTTATTTTATGGCATCATGTGGGTGAATTATCATGAAGTTATGATGCATGTCCTCTCTGGGTTAGACAGGAGAAATGAGAAAATCAGGCCCTTCCACTGTACAGAATTGTCAAGATTGCTGTGTTATTGCTGTTCTTATCTTTTAGGTATTATGGAAATGGGGGTCACATTTTATCTGGTGGCCTGGACCAATCTTTTCGTGTCTTCTCCACTATTCAGGTGCAATTCATGAACACCCAGCTTTATTCAAGAAGGATGTACAGTAGTAATCTCTGTTTTACAGATTTTGGGTGAAGATTATTGGAGATTGAGTAGATTACAATGTGCTCAAATTGTAGTGTTGATCTACCTCCATTTTGTTGGTTAGGAGGTTTGACTGAATTTACAAATTGTGCTGATGTGAGGAATTCTGTGGCTTTGTACTGCAGTTAAGAGTGCTTAGCTTTAGGTAGTAAAATTTGGGAGCTTTTTTCTGCAGGATCAACAAAGTAGGGAACTCTCACAAGGAAGCAAAAGTGCACGGAAGATGAAATTGAAGGTATGTTGCCAACTAGATTCTTTGTGGACAATACACTTTTTTTTCCTGCAAGCATGAATGGTGCAGCAAGTCAGCTTTGATCCACCAATATTTGCCAGCGTTGATGCCTGATTTGGGACAAACCCACAAGTTATATGGGAGGAGTTGCATGGGTGCAAGATATGCCAGTCAACCACCAGTCCTGAAAACTTCGCCTAGGGAGTCAAATTGGAAAGTTTCTTGAGGACATCTGTTTGTACAGTCTCATCGCAGATTTTGCAACTTGATAGGAGCTGGTCACCCTGGAAATCACCAGTCTAGATGACATCAGTTTGTGGAATGGGGATGAATGTGTTTCTGGTCTTTTTATCAATTTCTTGCTCTGAGAATTTGTAGCTGATGGTAGTAAGGAAATGCAGGTCTATTGCATTGGATGAGGTGCTGTTGATTTTTTCTTCTTTGGGTTTTTGCTTGACTTCATCTTGTTCCAATGTGGCAGGATGGAGAGTTCAAGTTGCCACCAGTGGTAGCATTCGATGCAGGTCAAAACGTAAATTGCGTGTTGAATTGCGTTTCAAATTAATTGATGTTTTGTGAACCAATTCTGGTGGATCCTAGCAAACTTGGAAAGAATTTCTGAGTACTGTGTTGGGCTATGCAGTTGAAATTCGAGAACGTGATTGGTGTAATGTGGTCACCTGTCACATGGATGAAAGTGTAGCCTACACTTGGAGTCTGCAAAACTTTGTCATTGGCGAGCATGTCCTCAAACCTTCTCCGGATAATCCTGCACCTGTGAAGGTTTGTTATCAACTATTTTGTTGCTTCATGCAGTGGCATTTCAGTACATACAACTACCTCGTAGTGACAAGGCCAGGATCAGAACATCCTAGCAGTCCATGTTGAGCATTGAATGCTACTCAGACAAAGATTTCTTTCACACCAACCTGGTGTCTTGTAGCAGGCTGTGCTTGAACATGGATTCAAAGGAAAAGGGATCAGGAGGGATGTATCAGAGGTTTTTGGTTCCTTGTGTCTTACACAATGTTATAGAAGCTCTGCTCTTGGTAGGTTGAGAATTACGTATGCCTAGAGTAAAGACAAGCACACTGAGAAACTTATTAGTCAGCATGTGTGGTGTGCAGAGCTGTGCAATTAGTGCATGTGGCACTTTTGCAGTTTTGGGAACAGAAGCAGGGTGGATCGAATGTTTCAATTTGCAGTCGGGGATAAGGAGAGGCACATTTGAAGATCCTGCAGTTGGAGAATTGCGTGGGCATAATGGACCTGTCCTTGGACTGACTTCTGATGCAACCAACTCATTGCTCACAAGCAGTGGCTATGATGGATTCATCAAGGTCTCCTGTTGTCTTATTCTATCACATTGTCTGTGAGCATTGGAAGAAAGAGTGCTTTTAGTGAAGAAAGCAAGGTTCTATGTCACTTATTGCCATCTGTGCTATATTGCTATATGCCTCTCATGATTTGGTATTATGAAGTTATGCAGGGTTCTCGTTGTTAATGCAACTGCATTGAAATGGTTGTATACATTCATGCAGGTTTGGAGCTTTAAAGGACGTGAACTCAAGTCCATAGTATCTGTTGGATCTCCAGTGCTGAAGATGGTGACACACCAAGGAAATGGTTTGTCAGCTTTCCTCTCATCATATATCTGGGGAATTGCTCCCTCAGCCAATGCAACGTGATAGCAACTTTCGTACATGGATGCTGTACAGTTGTTGTTTTGGAAGGCATTTAAGTTCATTTGGAGATTATTTCTTGCAAACTGTCCCCCACTTGCAAGCTTTGACATTCCTGATCTCTTTATGTAGGCCTTGTAGCAGTTGCTTCAGATGACAGGTTGTTACGACTATATGACATTGTGGCTGCACGCCTTGTGCGAATTTTTGAGGGTCACACAGATCGTGTCACTGATTTGTGCTTCAGTGAAGATGGAAAGTTGCTATTGTCAGCAGCTATGGATGCCACTGTGCGTGTGTGGGATGTTGTTGCTGCCAAGCAGATCGATGCTATGCATGTGGGCACAGCTGTGACAGCTCTCTCACTTTCACCAGGCATGGACATGCTGGCCACCTCACATGTGAACTGCAATGGCATCTATACATGGTGAGTAACTTTCTTGAACAACTACCCTGGCACTGCTGAGACAGCCCTGTCTTGAGGCCTTATTCAGACATACCACACTAAGTGGGAAGTTGTGGCAACCCATCACTGCTATTCATGATGAAGGTAATGGTCTGACACTTTTTGAGCATTTCTCATAAGGTTATGACTGCACCTATTGTTGGGTTACCCTCAAAGTGTTCCCTGGAGTTTTTCTCTGCAATCTCAGAGACATATAATATCATTGTATTTCTATTGTGGGAGCACGAGGGTCAGACAACACTCTTTTCACAATACATTTATTCTCTTGGTGTGTATGGTGCTGATTTTGTGGAGATCTCTCTTACTGTGCACAGGGCAAATAGATTGCTGTATTCTGGGTTTGCAGACTTAGTAGTCCAAGGAAGTGGGAAAGCTGTGAGAGACATGTCAATGCCTACTGTCTCTGCTTCAAAGGATGGTATTATTGATGAGGTGGAGAAAATGCCAGAGTTGCCAGCTGAAGATATTATGACCTCAGCTAATGACAGTCATGACGAGACCATCTCAGTAGAAAGCAAGCAGATCACACCAAACTTGATCACACTTTCCATGCTCCCTAAACCTCAATGGCAGGGCCTTATCAATTTGGATACAATTAAGGTGGTCCTTGTCTCTTTCTTCATCTTCTATTTTGCAACTAGCTGCTGCTGCTTCTCAAGGGTTTTTCTCTGGCATGAATGTTCACAAAGTGTTCCAAGCTGTTGTGAACTCCTTCATTTTGTAGGCCGTCATATTGAGCTCTGCATTGGATGCTACTAAAATCTGCACGTCTTACCATTACCACCATGGAGGGATATACTTAGTGGGACATCAATGTCAAGAGCTTGACTTCCATGGCCTGCACAGAGAGGCTGCCAAAAAAGGTCATTAACAATTTTTTGTGTCTCTTGATGGCAGATCCGAAACAAGCCTATAAGTGCACCAAAGAAACCAGAGAGGGCTCCTTTTTTCCTGCCCAGTTTACCATCACTTTCAGGCAAACCTGAATTTGTAGTTGCAAATGGAAAGGAAGCAGGGAATATTGGAAATGGAACAGACAACAATGTGATGTCACACATAAGAAGATCAGGGCGTGATGACTTCCAGACTTTTTTCATGCATCTCCTGTATGAATGCAATGAGAATGGAGATTGTGCGTATTTCTGACCTCTTCAGTACACTGATATATCTATGTTTTGTACAGTAGCATTTGCTGTCTTCAGAATTCATCACAGGAAACTTCTTGGGGTTCTGATGTTTAGCTTGTGTTTTCTAGTACTTAAATGGGAACATGGCTGTGGTACAATTTGTCATGGTATGAGTTGTGCAACAAGCTCATGCTCAGTGTAATTCTTTCTGTAAACTATCAAGCTTCCTTACCAGGGTGGCTTGTGCATCTGATTCTGCTGGTTGGGGACAGCTGGATCTCCATGTCTAGATTCCTTCTTATTTGTTCTTTAGATACCATCATGCATGGGCACTGACATTTTTTCTGGAAATGATGAACAGACTCCAGCTTGGTTGTACATATCAAGAGCATGTCACCCTCAGAAGTGGATGCAGAGTTTAGGGTTATGGAGATTGTAGATGATGACATTGACTCACAGAGTCAGGAATTGCAAGATATTGGCATGGTGCTTGACTTTCTATTAGCAGAGCTGAAATCCAACAATAACTTTGAGTTTATTCAAGCACTCATGCAGCTCTTCCTTGAGGTAATATGTGTGTGTGACTCTGGAATCTTGCTCTGTTGGTTATATGCAAAGAACAAATGTGAATGTGGTGCTTCAAATTCTGAGGGTGAACCTCGAGAATGTTGGCTGACTTAAGGTGGAAATGTCTGCAGATTCATGCAGAGACAATTCTTTCTCAACCATTCTTGCAAGAGAAGGCAGCAAAATTATGGCACCACCAAACCACTACCTGGCAACGATTGGACACCATGTTCCAAAGAGCTCGGAGTATGATCAGCTTTATCAGTAAGACTCAGTTATAGAAGTCACATCCAATTGCTATAAGAAAAATCATTACTTTGTTTTTTCTGTGATACAGTACTGGGGTGACAATTTCTTACATGCTGTTAAGTAAAGAGCCCCTTGCTGTTTTCATCACCAGTTGGGTACGTATGCACTGTTGTCATGTATGCAAGCAACAACACAGTGAAGAATGTGGCAGCCTTCTAACTTGGGTTTGATGGGAGTCCCACCTAACACTGGTTTGACAACAAAGACTTTCATTAACATTTGCTCACGGTCATTTCTCTGATCAAGATTAGAAATATATTGTGCACTTGAACATTGTCATAAAGGGCGAACACATGTATATATATGGAAACACACCAACACCAATTTGCCAACAACCCTATTGAAAAGCTTTGAAGACAAGATCAAAAAGAACAAATGAAAGATTTGAGAGAAGCAGGAAAGATAGCTAAAACTCTTTGTTTTTGGATGCTGAATAACAAAAGTTTCATCTAAAACTCGTTGGTTTTAGATGCAGGAAAACAGAAGGTTCATCAAATGAATGCAATGCAGATTCCTATTTGCAGAGAGAGCTAGTGATGTGTGATCAAAACATGTAGTGATCATAAGTAACTATCATTGTCAATCACACATAATATGCAAGCAAATCCATGAGAAAATAGAAAGCAGCATGGAGAGAGGAGGGAGAGTCATGGAATGAATCATCAAGCACAACAAAATGCAAAGCAAATCCATGTTCAAACAGAACGAACACACACATGCGCACAGGGGAGTACGTTGTGCCACCTGACAACGATGGGAGTGTACCCCTAAACAATCTAAATGGCGACATTGTGGAACAGCAATGGCAAACAATTTGAAGAAGCTTTGGGAACTTCAATGGGAAACCACAGTGATAATGTTATGCTCGAACACCAAGTGTGTTTGCAGCATGATTGAGAGAAGCAAAAGGAAGCTGAAGACTTGTTGTGTGCCTCTTCTACCTGTGTGTGTGTGTGTGTGTGTGTATCTCTCCCTCTCTCCTTGTGAAGTCGTAAACAAACATGATTAGGGTTAGGGTTTGAGGCAAGACGAGTGAGGAACAGCATGTGAGACTTGGTTTGTAGATTGGTGTTTTTGGGGAGGAAGATGGCAGGGGCGACTGGTGCAATGGAGAGTGGGAGTGGGAGTGGTGCAGCAGCAACTGGCGATGGGGTTTTCGATGTCGCACACATTGGGGAGGTGAAGACATGGCTGCGAGGAGCCTTTGAAGCAGTAGGGAAGGAAGTGCCGGAGTTTGAGTATACGCCTTCGACTGTGGCGCACCTCCACAGCCTTGCCACTTTGTCGCAACATCGCACTCATGCAGCCAATGTGATTGCCACCGATCTCCGGCAGCAAGCTGCCGAGTACCGCAGCCAAGGCCAGAGATAGCTTCTTGCTGCTCTTGCATTTTCTTTTTTTCAATTCTTTTGTTGGGCTTTACCAACAATGCTGATTATGCAAATGCTTTTGGGGATGATGGCACACTTGCAGCAGCCAGGCTCCGTGAGATTCTGGAGTGCATAGGGCTATCACAAGAGAATCTATCGCAAAGTGGGGTCATGGCAGCTCAGACACTTGCAAATGTTGCTCACTTGCTAGATGTGAAGGATACTGAGACCAGTAGGTATGTGTGTTTCTCTCTGGAACATCTCCTGATTTTGCAAACAACCTCATTTGACTCCAATGCATGAAGCTTTTGGAGCACTTCCATGATTGGTAGCAAGCACAACCTTGTTTGACACTCCAATGCATGAAGCTTGGATTGAGAGTTTTTCTTTTTGGGCCTTACTTTCTTGCTTGGCAGTGCCATTGTGGCGATGACGGAGCTTTCGCTGAAGAAAATTGATGTGGAGGAGAAAAGGACCAAAGTGCAGAAGGAGTCCAAACTGCTGCTTGATAATACACGCAAGGCCATTGCTCGGCTCACTTACTTGAAAAGGTGAGTCCTCCAGCATGCACTTCGGTAGACCACTTCAAGGAAGGGAATGTGCTTTCTCACTGCCCACCACTCTGTAACCCTTTTTTGGATTTGGCTCTTGTTTCCTGAGTATTGGAAGGGTGAAGGGCGCTTGCTCAGCTGGAGGAGGAGGTTGCAATACGCGAGGGCCCCATGATGCAGTGGCAAACCAACCTCAAAATGATGGCTTCCAAAGAACGCCAATACCTGCAGCAGCTTGCAAATTATAAGGTGCTGTTTTTCTTTTCTACTTCACAATCATATTGTTCATAGTTTGTCAGATCATTGCATGCAAGATGAGTACTATGGTTCTTTTTATTCAGAAATGGAAGGTTTTGCTTTTGAGTGTTCATAGTTATGCCTGTTATTCAGATCTGTTGCTGCAGTGGATGATGCCCCTGGAAAGGTTTCCTTTGCATCATCAAAAGAGTTTTAATGAACTTCTCTCCTTCTACAGTCATTGCTTCGACGACTTGGATACACACCAGAGATAAGCCATGGTGTTCTCATGGCTATGGTGGAGCATCGTCATGAACTAGAGCGCAAAACAAAGCCCATTCTTGACACCCTGCGCAGCTACCAAGACCTTCCCCCTGTACGGCTCTTAGACACAAAAGCAATTTCTTTTCTGATGCTTTGCCGTGTAGCTAGAGGCATGGTGCTTTCACAGCTGTTCCAAGGTTGCCCTTGTTTCAACTGGGATGCAAGTCCTTTTAGGACAATGTTTCCATGGTCAGAGAACCCTTCAGGGATTCACATACATCAAGTTCATTTGCAATCTACGGTTTTGCTGCTGTATTGCCTATTTTGAATTGCATCTAGGATAGGGCAGTCAGTGCAATACCAAGGTGTGTTCTACCATGATATGTAGGAAATAGAACTGACATAGTATTGAGTGTGGCAGGACAAGGCACTGGCAGAGCTTGCCATTAAGGATAAACAGCGTGAGTATGAAGCTGCAGAAAAGTACTTGGAAGATGCTCTCCATTCTGCACTCCATACCCTGCAAGAGTAACTCTGTATACAGCCAATCTCATTGTGCTGCCTGCTGCCTTGCAAATAGGTATGTAAGAACTCAAATAAGGAAAATATCTCACATGCATGTCATAATTGAGCTAAAAGGGAAACAAGGCATTGAGAGCAGATTGAAGCATTTGCATTCTTGATCTCATTGTTACTGCAGCAGCATTTTGGAGGCTTGTCAATTATCCTAACATAATTTGCGAGCACTTTCCTCATCATGCAGATTGGAACTGCAGCAGCATAAATTTTTCTGGAGCATTAACTTCATGAGGTCAACAACTGCCTACTTCAAGCACCAACATACAGTCCTTAAGTTGATCATCTTTGAGATTGTGTGCAATAAGTGGCTGTATCTAGTGTACTCTTATTTGCAGTACAATTCTTGTTCAATAGGTTGAGCCTTTAGCTTACTGATAGAAATATTGCTCAGAAAGAATGTTTTGTACAGAACTAGTAATTCATGAATTCCTGAAGTCCTACTTGTGTGGAAGATAGATTCAGAGAATGACCTAGTGCATGCTATTGGAAACTGACAAAGCCTTCCTGAAGTCCTACATGTGTGGAAGATAGATTCGGAGAATGACCTGGTGCATGCTATTGGATACTGATAAAGCCTTTGGGAAAGAGGCAATGGTGGCTTGTTTTACTACTGTGCATGTTGTTGAGGGATTCCCAAAGCGCTTGCATGCTGTTCAGAGTTGTCATGAAGAGTGCATCTGTCCCTGAAGGTTATTGAGTTCTAAACATGCTGGCTGGGCTTGTCTTAAAAATTGCCATAGCAGAAGAGAGATCAGAAAGCCCACAAGAGTAACGATTATGACTCAAATGGCTAGTAAGCAGATTGTCATTGCAAATGATGAGCAGTAGGCTCTAGTGTTGTCCAATTTTAGCAAGTAGATTTTCAATACCGTCTCTCAATTTGCATCCCCATTTTTCTTGAATTTAATTGGATTGAATTCAATTCAGTAGAGTAATCCAATTGTTGAATTGAATTTAGTTGAGTTTGAATTCAATTCAATTCAATTCAAGTTCCATGTGTAAAACTCTTATTTGTTGGCTTATTGTGATAACATTATAGCTTTGTGCCATAAACCTCACAGTCCATCTATTAAGGTAGTGTGTTTGTTTTGTATGTTTTTTCACACAGTAAGGTCCTTGGCTTTGTGTTTTTGGTATTCGTGGAAAGGCCTCAATAAGTAAGGGGGCACCAATGTGGATTTGCAATGTTTAGAACTGCAAAGCATGAGTTATTGAAATTTGAGTATTTTCATCACTAAAAGTTCAATGAAGGTTGAAAATTAATGTTTTTTAGGTAATTGGGTGTGTGCTCCTGGTACCATTGAAACTCATCTGATGAGTAGGGTTTAGGGTTTAGGGTTTAGTAATTTCCAGGCCTATGGTGCAGGAGTTATTGATTTTGAGATTTTTTTTTTATTGATAGAAATTCAATAAATTGGTGCAACAAATGTATATATACTTTGTAAAAGTACATTACAACCACTCTAGTTTATATGTAAGTTATGGCCCAAAGTGTTGAGTCTAAAGTTGTCGTCTATAACTCACATGTTGTGACTATGAATAGAGACCTTTCTTCTTTCTCACAAGTTGTCACCTATGACTCATAATTTTATTCTTAATGGAGGCGCTTTTGGATAATATATGGACAAAGAAAACTTACATCCTTTGCCAAAGTGTTGTCCACATGGTTTATAATATTTGTGCATTATTGAAAGATTACTTTTTGTTGTTGTTGAATATAACATGATTTTTTGAAATTGGCTACATGATTTCTTCTTACCAAAAAAGAAAACTTCTAGTTACTCTTTCACATACAAGGCTTTATACATGTTAAAAAAATCTTAAATGTTTTGAGAGTAACTTACACAAGTATCACAAAAGTGTAAATGTAATTCAAACATATACACATGGGTTTAGTATAAATGAACTTAGGTGTGTAAGTCACTTACATCTACAAGGTTATGAACAATTGTTTACATGTCATTTATACTTATGTGCACACCATTGGGCTTATACCATTTGTTTTTTTTTTCTTTTCAAATTTTTGTTGTAACACCATTAGGAGCATCCCAAGAGAAATTTAACAATAAATGGCAACCTTTTCTTC
>Ga0209208_10006815_pt1 | contig 15691 bp, 13 predicted proteins | sample S1TSphfallax_3_FD_187694 | JGI IMG/M metagenome (GOLD analysis project Ga0209208, IMG submission 187694) | Host-associated microbial communities from peat moss isolated from Minnesota, USA - S1T2_Fd - Sphagnum fallax MG (SPAdes) (version 2) | ecosystem: Host-associated > Plants > Peat moss >...
GCTCACTCAAGTTCCCGCTGGCAATTGGTACTGTCCATCATGTTCTCCTACAACACCTTGATTCCTACTCAGACCATGCCATGCTTTTCTCGGCTCAGGTCTGGGGGGGGATACATGAGAATTTCATTTCAGCCTCCCTCGTGCATTATATATATATGTGTGTGTGTGCATGCATTTCCTTTTAGTTGATTAGCTTATACCTTTGACTAGCTTTAGTCTTTTTGTTTAGTAGAATTTACTGCGTATTTACATCCTTACAACACCGTACGTCACGACACTACACGTCACGACATTATTTTATCATTTACAAAATTTGGTTTTTTTAAATTTTTGTTATATTTTCACATGTTTTGCATTTTTTTCTTTTTCAAAGCTTAACATAAAATAACATATAATAATTAAATTTATAATTAAATAATTAAATAGAATAAAATGATTTGAATAGTCCAAAATAAAATAATCATATAATAATTTTGAGTAGATCGATTTAAAATAAATAATAATTGCTTCAAATAAAATAACTTAAGGTGGAATAACCTAAAATAATTAATCATAACCCAAGATAGTAAAAAATATTTTTAAATAAAATAAATTAATGTGGATTAACCTAAGATTAATTTATTGTATCTTATAATGAGTTTTTGCATTCTTTCAAATTGAAAACATGCAACTCCCCCAAAAAAATTGAAAGTGAAACTATAATTTTATTTAACAAATTAAAATATAGTTCAATGGCATTTAATGAATCATATAAAAACCTATTATGTTATGTGTTCACTTAGTTATTATCAAACATATTGAAATAATCATAATTTACCATGACAAAATATGAATTAACATTATGTTGACATTTAGTTGAAAGTTCATCATTTGTAAATAATTTAACCCCCTAGTTCAAATTGTTATAACGTTTTCATACAACTTTCAAATTTAACATATGAGAATTTAATGAAAAATTAATGTCATAAGGGACATTCAAATTAAATTTTGTAAGGTTTTATTTCAATAGTCGGAAAATTTGCTTCTAACTTTAAGAACTACATTGATAACATTGAAGAAAAACGACCATGGCCCCTTTTCCTTAACAAAAATTCGAATGATGCTAAAATTTTATGAAAACATTGGTCAAATCATATAGTAGTATTTTTTGAAGTTTGAAACAAATCCATTGTTAATTCTAAAAGGAAATAATTATTTTCAATAAAATTTTAGAGAGTTAGTCGTCAAACTATTTCATAATTATTCGATTATCACTTTTTGTTACACAAAATGTTCTTCCACGTTGTTTTACTTGCACACACCTTGTCTTTATGAACAACACACATACATACATATAGTAAATTATTTTTCCTTTTTACACATTCTTTTATTTTAATCATAAAACTTTCTTGCTCTCTAATACAAACAATAGAGCATAGATTTAGGAGGCACCAATAAGACCACTCCTTAAACTTTTTTTTTCTTGACCAATAAAAGCCTATAAAAATCCTTGTTCTAATCAATGGCATACTTTCTTCTCATGAATCAATTTAACTTTATGATGATTCCATTTTTCGATAATGATTAAGATGAGAATCTTTGTGTTCAATGAAAATACTACAAAGGTTTTCATCTTGCATTCAAAATAGAATAATAATCACCATGATCAATAAATTTGAAAAATCCATCCTTATCATTACCTTGGTTATTTTGATGGGATCTTTGAACTTGATCATTATTAATTCAATTTTTTTGGCCCAAACATATTTTTTTCATCCTAATCATTTTAAAGTAACTAACTTTTATGATAATTTATCAATAGTAAAACGTAAACATCTTTTGGTTCTTCTTTGGCTAAATTAATTTAAGAACATTCCTCACCTTCGTCCCAACCCATATATTATTTATTTATTTAATACATATTATTTATTCATTCCCATGTACTAATTATTTGTGTAATATGTAATAAATCATACTAATTACTTGAATATTACATAATCAATTGAAAATAAGTTTTCCACTATAATTTTTTTTGTATTCTATGTGGATCCATTGTTAGAAATGAAGTATAGTTATTAGTGTCGGCCTTATCAAATCACATTAATCACTTAAGTTTTTTATATTAAAACTCAAAATAAATTCATGTCATTTGGGTGTAAACTTAACTTAATGTCAACATAAAACAATAATGTTTTTGTTAAAATAAAATTATTTACCCCAATGGTGACCAAAATTTAATCACAAAACAATTTACGAGGACAAGGATGATTGATCAAACTTGGATGTTAACCCATCCATATGGTGATCAAAATTCAATCACAATCAAAATTGTTAATTTTATAAATGTTAATATGTATTTATTAACATGTATTAAACATATATTTAGTTTTTATAAATATTAGTCTATAGTTATTTTGTTAATAAGATGTTAACACATATTAGGTACATATTTAACCTTTTTAAAATATTAAGTCAGAATTTATAGTTATATTGTTAATTAATTGTTACCATGTATTAAATACATATTTGATTTTTGTATGCATTAAATAAAAACTTGGATAAATATTAACTAATTAGTTATTAATTAGAATATTAGTTCCTACAAAATTAAGTAACTACTTTAGTTATTAATTAATGTTCCATATTATTTGTGTTAGGTAATTACTTTAGTTACTAGTAAAAACCACCTAGTTTATATAAGGAGGTGAATTTGAATCTTTTGTATTATTATTCATTTACAATAATATTCATAAAGTTGTCTTATTATATTTCAAATTTTAATCTATACATTGTGTTTAATTTGAACATGCATGCATGCAAAAAATGAAATTCTTATGGACATTTTTTTTAAAAAATGTATACTTTGTTGATTAACAAAACTCATGATCATTAAAATATGGCCATCAGTTCAATAGTCAAGAACAAATTTGTGCAACTTTTTAAAGGACTCCAACCATAATCAATCTTAATAAACTTAACATAAGTAAACAAACATTGTTTAATGAGTATAATTTTTTTAACTAGTTAGTACCATAGGCCTTCTAGTAACAAAAAGTTACTAGTGGTAGACTTATTATCCCTTGCCCAAGGGGGTGAAGCTAATGGGATTAAGTAGCTTAGGTTAGTGATTGCAGATCAACCACATTAGACACCCTCACCAAATTGGTCAACTCCCAAAACAACAACTGCACAACAATGTCAAAATTGAACTCATTTAAATTCAAAAGAAAAATAAATCAAATAGAAGCAAAAAATTGTTGTGTACTGCCATGTTTTTCAACAAAAAAGGCATGTATTTTGAGCTTTGATTACTCTTGCATCAAGTATCTCCACTAAATAATTACAGTTAATGCGTGCAAAACAGAAAAAAACTAAATGCGAAGCCATTACAAGTATTTTCTTCATAGTGCTTACAACAATGAACAGTTAGCATTTTTTGAGCTTTCATTACTTTTGCATCGAGTATCTGCATCGCACTTAATCCTTTGCAAAAAGATTAATTACAAAACTATCACAAACATTTTTCTCACAATGTCGACAAAAATGAACAATTACCATTACGATGACAAATCTATTCGTTGTCATCATCAATGTCACCATGCGTTTTAATAGTCACGAGCACGTTCGGAAGTGGATTACGGACTAAACTATCAAGTTCGGGGAACCATTCTATGTTTATGGGGTGATACAATGTCATGGAACGTTCGTCATAGCGATCTCTTGTGCAGGATTCCAAGTATGCATGGACAACGACATGGTCAACCACCCCCCGTGAACATGGGCGAGAATGTCGAACATTTGCTTTTCGTCGTCATCATTAACAGGGGCAAACAACTTATGCAGGTCAATGATTAAAATGCGATCATTCTCGTTATATTCCCATGCATCGTCTTCCCCGGAGCCTAAAATTAAAGATGTGAGATCGAACATGCGAGGGCATGTCCATTAGGTTTATAGCTTTGGATTTTCTCATCTGCAAAAAATACGATTATGAGACTCAAAATATTTTGAAACAAATGGACATAAAATTGACGCCTCTTACAAAATAAACACCGATAGAAAACCAACAACAATCGATGATCAATGCACTACCATCAAAAGGATTGGCGATAACAAAAAACCAATTAGGCACCTTTCTAGTCAAACGAGCTTGTGAATTGTGCACAAAGGGAACAAGGGCTATGCGATTCAAGTATATATCAACTAACTGCCAAAATAACCTTTGCGTGAATGATTCAATGAATCAACCACCCTATGCAATTTTTTATATTACATTGAGTTACCTTGAGGCCTGTTTCATTTAAGGCAAAAAATCTTGGCCCACCTGTAACGATACGTTCGGGATCATAGGATTCTCAGAGCTTATTTACCTCCTTTAACATGAGATCTTGGCATTGTGAAAGACAAGCCAGAAATCTCATGCACATTTTCTTTCAACTACGGTTGGTAGAAAATGCTTTGCGTGAAATCATCCATTTTGATTACAACGTTATCTCCACCACGATGTAAATCTTGCATCCAACGTTTTTGGTCGTTGAATTATTTTCAGAAATATCAACATAAATGTTGCCAAGATTTGCTCATAAACACGGCATGCTCGATGTTGGGCAGAAGGAATAGGACGCAGGAGCCGCGCAAAAGATCTTGTAATCCAGGTTGATATTTGAATACGATTCGTGTTGCAATTGAAATGCTTGTTGGCTCCCGTGCGAACAACAAATCAAACCAAGGGATGCGGTTATGTGCAATCACAAATTAAAGCATAGCTCAAAGGAACTATTGTAACTACCTGTACAAAATCTTATAAGTATTATCGATCCAATTACATATTTGAAAAACCAAAATAAAAGAAAATAAAAAACCCAAAAATATCAAAAAATCAAAATAAGGTTGTCAAAAGTTACAAATACCCAAAAAAAGGTTGTAAAAGAAAAAAAAAATCAAAAAAGGAGATAAACAACGAAAATTGCAAGAAGAAAAAGAAGGCAAAGAAACTACGTTTTATTTGAAAACTTAAACCCTCAAAATTTATAAAACAACCATATAGAATAAAAAGAAAAAATACACAACAGAGAAATAGTTTTTTGCAAACATCGTAGAAAATGAAAACCACCAATGAAATAAGAAATATGAAACCAACCTTTCCAGCAAGCACAACTAATAAATAATAATAAAATAGAAAATAATAAAACCAAGGGGAAAGTATCTATAGAAACCCACGAAAATGGAAACTGTACAACTCTAGGAAACAAATATTTAGAAAACACTAAAATTCCCTTTTAATTTGTTACTTTCTTACTTTACTTTGTCAATAATCAAAATTTGCTAAATTGAACTATGGATCATTGCCAAAATGGCTACATTACAAAATTGGGAAAAAAATGTTATCCAAGGTTTAGGGCATCCTTTTTCCAGGGGGAAAAATTTGCCCCAAAAAAATAAATAAATTCGAAATATAAGGATTTTTGCTGATTTGAAATCACCGAAAAGTTAGAGATCAAGGGAAAAAAGAAAACCAAGAATAATAAAAAGAAATGTGAAAAGGAAAAAGAAAGTAAAGGAGGCTTTTACAGATCTGATGTTGTGTGCAACCTCCTGATTGAATAAATAATAAGTACCCCCGGCAACCTCCCTTGACAGCCCCCAGCCAAAGTGAGCGGTGGTGAAGCCGCAAGTGAAAGTACTTCATCCCAGTCACGAGAAGCCCACTACAAATTAATAGTGTGTTTGCCAACCTTTAGTGGGAGCCTGCAGCCAAATTATCCTGACTTTTTGAATCTAATCTATTTATGCATTGTGGAGGTACCGCAAAGTCAAGAAAAGACAGCACCAGCACCCTGAGTTTGGTCATACATAGGGTGAAACTCAAAGAAAACCTGCCAAAAAATGTTCAAGGGTGGGGAGGGGGCCCTTTAAAAGCCATCAATTTTGAGAGTTTTCTAAGTTTCACCCTTGACTTCTTTTATCCTCGGCGCCTCCACTATTATATTTTCACTCCTCCTAGGTGTAGAACTACTATGGTAAGATTTTTCATTTCGTATCGAGTTTCAACATTCCGTGCTGAGACCCTTATTTTAGGGATATCACTAAAAGAGAGATTAGGGGGTGAAAGGAGGCCGGAAAATGGGGTGAAAAAAGGGTGAATTTGCATATTTCTGTACTACATCGCAAATTGATATTTTTTTCCTTCAGTTTGATCAATCTCCGATTTGTGAATCCACCTCAAGTATATGTTATATAATTTGAAAACTAACCTCAAGATATAAAGGGCATAAGCATGTGTGTTGAATATGGATTCTACGTTAGCGACCTTACATTGGTAATGCTAAACCCAATCATTGTGGCTCAAAACAAATATGATCATTCAGCTATCTCACTTATATAAAATTGTCTGCGTTTGTCTGCAAATGTGGCCAATCCAAAAGAATTCTTTTGGGAAGGTTTCAAAGGTGATAAAACCTTTCTCCCAATCATTTTGCTTGCAAAATGGGTTTACCAACTATATAAATACGTAAAATTTGGAAAGCCTCACAATCGAGCATTGCTTTTTACGCAAGTTAATAACATTACTTGATTGTACGAGAAAATTTAATGCGGACTCTTTTGTTTCAAAGGATGTGCATTAGTGGGACAAAATTACGGTAAAAATATTTTATTATTTTTAATCGGTCTGAAACCTAGATGGAATCAAACCTCGTCTTAAATAAATTTGGGCTCAAATTCTTTTGGGAAGTCTCTAAGACTGGAGGGTTCATAAATGAATGTTTCATTTCTGAAGGAATTCCTCCACGAAATCAAACACCTTGATGAAATCAATTGCAACATATTGGGCATTGTTTGGGAAGGAATTCCCTTATACCAAATGTACCTTTACAAGAAGGGCTTAAGGACAATAACTCATGGGAAAACAAGTTATGAAAATTCATGTTGTGGAAGTAGTTTTGGCAGATATTAGAATGGTTTTAAAATTGATGTGTGCAGTTGCTTGGGCATGATGGATGGTTTTCTAAAGCTCCTAACAAGTCTAAGACTAGCCAAAGGGTTTGCCAAATTTTTTTTCAAAAATCAACAATTTAGCAAACATAAGTCCATCATCACATATTTACACAATCAGTTTTTAGCCATTCTTCGAAAAAAACCAAATGACCTAAAAAAAAGTTTTTCATAACCTCCTTACTTGCTTACTCACCTACTCACTTACCCACTATCTACTTACTACTTATGGACCTACCTAAAGTATATCTAAAATTACTCTTTAACCTACCTATATATCTACCTATCTATTTACTTCTCAACCTACCTAAAACTATTCTTCAACCTACCTTCAAGCATACCCACGTAGCCAAAACCTATTTACCTACTCACCTAAAATTGTTTTCTACATTATTTTTCTTCAACTTTTACCTACCTACCAATTGCTTCCATAAAAGCCAAGGATGAGTGAGTAAGAGAACTAGCCTATTTTTTGTTGGCTATATATATGTAGCCAAAAAGCTATATTAGAAATTAAAAGTGCTAAAATCAAGTGCTTCTTGAGATTCTCAATAGCCATAATTTGATGAAAAAAATTAAACAAAAGTCGTTGGAGTTCTATAGATGGTCCAAGTAGGTGGCCAAAAAATATAGGAGGATGTTACAAAAATTTCCTTTCATATTTTGCTTTTAGCCAAATTTGAATGAATCCTTCTTGTGGATGATGATCATCGTTTTAGCTCATCACAAAACTCACGAAGAAAACATGCTGGAGAGAACCTCGGGCGTCTGTACGTATTGTTATCACAACACCATCGCTATCGCCACCACAACAAAAGTATAGAAAGTGTGGAAGGTAGAGTAATTAATATTGTACAAGTATGATGTTTCTTTGAAATGGTATTTTTGCATTTCTTCCATAATAAAAAGTGAAGAGGCATACCATTTGGTATCTTTTGGAACATTAAGTTATTAGTTACCATAGGAAGGTAATAACAAGTTCTTGATAGTGGAAAACAAGGAGGAAATACTAGCTAATAATCGCCTATAAATTGAAAGGTTATACTTCAAATGATAGGCATTTGCTATATGGGAATACGATAACTACATATGGTAGAGAGTAGAAGGGAGACCTCCTCAGGTGTTGCAAGGCACAAGTAGAGCCATTAGAGGGCTTGCAAACTTGGAAAAGATGGGATAGTGGTGATAGAAGGTCTATAAACCCCAATAGAGTAATATCTAAAGGCATAGAAAGTAATGTAGTTAATTGGAGAGGAACCACCTTTCAAGGGTTGTTTTTTCCCATGTTGCCTTTTTTTACTTTTCTTCCCCTTCCTTGGATTAGACTAACTACAAGAGGGTAGGTTTGTTCTTGGACAACAACATACCCTTACTTTCCTCCTTTATTTTTTGTATGACTATTTATTTGTTATTTGAATAGTTGTAGTAAAATAAATTAGTGAAGATAGTTCTTTCAATCAAGTAATAAGGTAATGACCTTGTCCCCTTAGTCTTACCCCTTAAAGGACAATAATGATCAGGGATCACAATTTGGGATATAATTCTACTTGGTCATAATATGAACATCACCAACCAATGGGGGCATAGTCAGGTGCAAAATTGGATTGGGCCATATTGACATACCACCACCTTTTAACATATCAACCGATTTATTTGAAACTAACATATTATTGTTCCAAGATGATTTATTGTTCTTTTCAAACCTCACCAATTGTGGAAGCTAACTTAATTAAGTCCATGAATAAAATTTTCCCTTATCTTCAACTAACATTTATGAAACTTCCAAGTGGTTTTCAACAACTTGAAACTTTTATGCAACTACATCCAATTCTTTGCATGATTATTCTAAGAATTTGGATCCAAATTCATCACACTTATCAATTTAACATTACAAACTAAAATTTTAAATGTATATGTTGATGACATGAAACTAAACTTTAAATATAAAAAACCTCAAGCATAAAAACTTGTTAATCAACACACCACAATAACATTACAAAATTGAAATTGACCTAATCCCACAACTTGAATAAACGTTTGTGAGCAAATGCAAAAACTTGACTTTATACGACCATTTACACTCATTGAAAATGTTCCACTTCAAATTCAGTGACAATGAAAGTTTTTAAAGTTTTGAACATAAATGTTTTTTGGTCCTCCATTATAAACCACAAACTTATGAACTTTTTGTCAACTTTAACTCCCCCCCCCTCCAAGTTCTTGATTTTTCAATAGGTAGATCCTTTAATGAATCAATAAAAAACAATTGCAAAGCTTCAACAAGTGGTTCACTTCTATTAATGACACATTGTATGGACATTAAGTGTTGCCTACATGCCCCTATTTCACATATTTAGCCCCCTTAATAAGACATCATCTTTAGACTTGCAAGAGACCTCACCTTTGTTCATTTTTGAAAACTCAAGTTGATTGGATACATGTTGCATTTTGTATATCGATTCCTTTTGAACCTTCTTTTGCAATGCATGTAATAATTTTAACCCAATTAATTTGAACCCTTTCACCTATATAATGTAACTTTCACCACCTAATACTTGTTGTTTGTCACATTTGGTGTCTCATATATTTGAATGTACAAACCAATAGACTTCATCTTCATTTCCTTGTGCAACTTATTGTTGGTGTTTTTGAACTTGGTGACTTTCCCAAAATCCTTTCAAATTTGCTTCATTAATGTGTTGTTGAAGTAAATTTTAATCTTGGATTTAATTTGTTGTCGTTGAACTTCTTAATAATCAACAAAAACTCCTCAATTTTTAGTATTTATAATCTACAACTTCAAAAGTTGGGAATTCCTTACGCATGTTAGTATCCATCATGAATGGTCCCTCTAGAGCAAAAAAAACCTCTATGCAAGCTTTTACTACTAAAATTTATCAACAACAAAAATTTGTCAATATTGATTGCCATTCTTACAACTTAGTAGTGAAGTTGCAAAATCAAAAAGTAAATTAAGGCCCATGAATAATTAAAGATTGTAGGAAAAAAAAAGGTTGTTTTAAAATTGTAACACCCATGATGCTTTATAGCTACATTTGGCAAACAAGGGCAATATTTCATATTCAAAGGCAACTAGGTAGCTCAATTTGATAGAAAAAATAAGAAAAAAAGATCATTGACAACCTATGTGTGCATGTGCAATGGTCATGAAATAAAGTGCCCTTGAATCGAGGTAGATAAGGGTAGGGGGAATGCTTGAGTTTCAATTCAAAATTCATTGAACTTGCATTATCATTGACTTGGCATATGTTATAATCTAGCCCTAACACATCATATTTCTCTCAAGATTTACACATTTTTAATCCTTACTAAGTGTTGTACCTTTGGCTCTTTTTTTGTGAATGTACCCATCTAGCCATTTCCATTCCTTATCTTTCTTCTATAATTGGGGATCCAATCCATAATTGAGGAAACATTGTTTTTTATGAGTTTTTCACCAAAATTCACAATTCTAAAAGATATAACCAAACTTGGCATCATGTTTTTGGGCTCAAATATTTCTTCCCAATAAAATGTGTAAAAAGGTGTATGTTCTTGCCATATCTTAATTGTTATTCTAGCTCGTAAGATAAAACTTCTTTCCAAAAATCCAATGTAAAACCCACAAGACATAAAGTTGTTCCAACAATGAACACATCATATGACATTGCATTTATCACAATGGTTTTGATTTTCATCATGGAACCATTTGTGGGATGATCTAGTTGTAATCTCACATAAAATGTTTGGTGTGTCATCCTTCAAACCTTATTTGATCCACATAATTAAGGAAGTTTGTACTTGGAATGGACAAGGCTTCCAACCTACCTCCATCTATTTAATGTGACATAGCAAGGTAAGTAGGTCATAAATAGGTAAGTATTAGAAAGTAATAAGGGGTGAATGTAAGCTATAGTGGATCACAAAGAAACACATGAAAATTTTACCCAAGTTCATATTCCTTTGTATTTTTTTGGAGCCTTGAATGGATTAGGTAATAAAACATCAATAATCCATTAGTTCAAAGATTTTTTTCATATATTTATGCCCATTTAAGTATAATTATTTTAAACAAATGTGCATGAACTTGACATAAAATAAATAATTTTCTATAGTGATATGAACTTTTGAAAAGATCCTTGTTTTTTACACAAACAAATAAGAACAAAAGTCCATTGAGATTTATCTACAATGGACATGTTACAAAATCCTTCAAGTTTGATTTTAAAGATGTATTATAAAACTAAAATGGAGTCCCTAACAATTATAATATCAATCATTGGACCATTTTGAACTCCATATATGAAACTTTTTGTTAATCCATATATTTCACTTTGGAAGTCCCTATATTTTTGAATTTTTTGAAAGTTATGCATAACAAATACATACATCATATGCATATTCAAGTTTCTAATGTAAAGTTTCAGCCCTATTAAAAAATGTTGTGATGTAAAATACAAATTAAGCATTGCATTTATATTTAGATCACATAAATTGTCATAATAATAATAACAACGAACCAATATAGTTTGCATTCACCTTAGGTGTATATGTAGCTTTTGGGCAGCTGAATAGGTAGGAGAAGAAAGTAAATAAATAAATAAATATTATTTTGTTATTAGTATTTAAAAAATGATTTCCAAATTATAATTTAAAAATCCCAAATAGTTAAATTTAGGTATCATATGTAACCTAACCTAATTAGGTTAATATTTTAATATACCTAGGTTAACATATTATTTATGCTACCTAAGCTTATACTGATATACTTTGTTTATGTTATATAATACAAATAACCTAACCTAGGCTAATATACATAAGCTAATTATGATAGTATATGTAATATATTTAACCTACTTCAACATAGGCTATCACAATTTTTATGGACCATGATTTGACAATAATAGTTGTGCAATTTTTTAAATTATTGCAATTGTTTACCATTTAAAAAAATGTTGGGTTTATAAAACATGCATGACAAAAAATAAAATAAAATAAAATTTTGTGATGTTGTTCAAATGGTGCTAATCTATAAATATATTTAGCCAAAATTTTCAAGATTCAAATATAAAGATATAATATTTTAATCACCTTTTTCATATTGTAGATAATTATGGTTATTTTGGGTGATTTAAAAAAAATTGTTCACAAATTTTTAATATGGATTTTTAATAAAAAAATTGATTTTTTTTATAAAATGGAAAATATTGTGCAAAAAATCATTGGTATGAAGCACATATAAATAAAATTATATTACTAGGGTTTCAACAATTAGTTTGGCAAACCAAATTTCCTTTCATTTCTTTCAAACCCCAACAACAAGGTTACAATTTGGGACATTCATCCCGAAAGCAATCCTAAAATGTTTTAAAGAAATGGGGTGATGGACCATCCAATGCTCACATCCATGCAATTTTGGCTTTCTAACAAGAATGTGCATTTTCAATTTGGCCACTCCCCACTACCAAGGTTACAAGCACTCAAGACATCCATCCTAAGAGTCATATTAAGATGTCTTTAGGAAACAATTGATGAACCATTTTCAATTACTGCAAAATTCAGGCCACGAAGCATCCTCAAAATACAAAGGAAAAATCACCGCTAGTCTATAGATGGCGTTAACTAACATACATTGGGATAGGCATGAATGAGGTTTTCTTAAACTTGTCCACTTCGCACTACCAAGGTTATAAGGATTTGGGACATCCATCTTAAAAGGCCATCCTAAGGATGTCTTTAGGAAATCATGCCATGTTAACTAACATCCATTGGGATAGGCATGAACAAGGTTTTCTCAATGTTGTCCACTCCACACTACCAAGGTTATAAAGATTTGGGACATCCATCCTAAAGGTCATCCTAAGGACGTCTTTAGGAAGTCATGCCATGTTAACTAACATCCATTGGGATAGGCATGAACAAGGTTTTTTCAATGTTGTCCACTCCACACTACCAAGGTTATAAAGATTTGGGACATCCATCCTAAGGACGTCTTTAGGAAATCATGCCATGTTAATTCGCATCCATTGAGATAGGCATGAACAAGGTTTTCTCAATGTTGTCCACTCCGCACTACCAAGGTTATAAAGATTTGGGGCATCCATTCTAAAGGTCATCCATCCTAAGGATGTCTTTAGGAAATCATGCCATGTTAATTCACATCCATTGGGATAGGCATGAACAATGTTTTCTTAAAGTTGTCGATTCCACACTACCAAGGTTATAAGGATTTGGGATGTCCATCCTAAAGGTCATCCTAAGGATGTCTTCAGGAAATCATGCCATGTTAACTCACATCCATTGGGAAATCATGGAATGAGGTTTTCTTAAAGTTGTCCACTCCCCACTACCAAGGTTACAAGGATTTGGGACATCCATCCTAAAGGCCATGCTAAGGATGTCTTTAGGAAATCATGCCATGTTAACACACATCCATTGGGATAGGCATGCATGAGGTGTTCTTAAAAGTTGTCAACTCCCTTATACAAAGTCTTCAAGTGTTTGAGACATTATTCATCCCAAATGCCATCCATCCTAAAGGCCATCTCCTAAGCATGTCTTTAGGAAATGAGTGATGGGCCAACCCAAGTCCACATACATCCATTGGATATACCATCCCAAGAAGCTAAGAGTCTTTTAAATTACCCATCCCCTACCACCAAGGTTATATTGTAGTATCTTTTCATGTTTGTCATTTCATTGCTGAAAATTTATTTTATTTTGAAAATTTAATTTTGACATAAAAAATATTTTTTGAATTTTTGACAAAAGTTCGTTTGAATTTTAAAATATTTGCATGTTATTCATAACCAATGTTTTTTGCAAACGTTTTGTTTCATGGCACAAGTTTTAATCTCATATCTTCTTTTTCATGAAATATGGCACTATTCATTGGCATACCATCAGGCACTGAAAAACAAGATTTTTTTTTACATTTATTGCACACACAAAGTCAAAAAGATTTTTTTAGAAAAAATTCTGCAACAAAACATTGCAACTTTCCGGAAGGTTGCATTGTTATGCCCATAAAAAAATGTCGAACCTAACTCGTTAGGGGGTGTTTAATGACAATTTTTTTTTTTAAAAGCTCAGAAATCTAATGAAATTTTGGTTTCAATAAAAAATGATTAAAAAAAAATCAATAGGAAAGGACCTTAATTTATAAAAAAATTGACATTAAATTTTTTTAAAAATTAAAAAAAAAAATTTGTGCCAAACCTGAAAAGGTACTATTGTAGTAGTGTGAAGAGCCAAAGTCCATCCCAAGATGTATTGAGGAAATGGGGTGATGGGCCATCCTATGTTAACATCCATGGGATAGCCCATTCCCAAAAGGAGTGTAATTTTTCCCCCAAAAAAAGGGAAGGGAATTTGTTTGGAAAAGTGGATAGGATTGAGAACACACACATGTATGTGTTTGTTGTTGTGTATTTGTGTGTGTTTTGCTTCAACCAAACGTGGTAGGATTTGTTATTGATATTACAAATTTCTTAAAATTGGGTGTGAAGAAGAAGAAGAAGAAGAAAGGAGATGGGATTGTAGATCTTCTTTTTTTTTTTCCAAGTTGTCAAGTTGTTTCCTTTTTCTCGGTAGGGTGAAGAAAGTAAAGAAGTACATTGTTCTTGTGGTTGCAAAACTTCTTCATTTTTGATGACTTGTTGTTGTTGTTGTTGAAGAAGAAGGAGAAGAAGAAGAAGAAGAAGAAAGGGGGATTGTAAGATGTTCAACTTGTGATGTTTTGTTTCTCTATTTTTGTGGGGGTGAAGGAGAAGAACAAGGACATGTTATGGTTGCAAAACTTTGTTTCCTGCTGGTGAAGAAGAAGAAGAAGAAGAAGAAGAAGAAAAAAGGACTGTAGTAGAGATCCCTTCAAGTTTGTGATTGTTGTCTGCCTTCTCCTGTGGGTGACGAAGAAGAAGAAAGAAGACAGGTGCATTTTATTCTCTGAGAGAGAGAGAGAGAGAGAGAGAGAGAGAGAGAGTCTGTGTGTGTGAGACAGACACACAGACAGAGGGGGGGATTTTGAGAGCTGGAGATGGCGGCAGTTGCACCCAATTTAGTATGTTTTGGAGCTTGTAGGGAAGCTAGTCAGCAGATGTGGTGTAATAATCATACAAGTGTTGTGGGTTCAATTGCAAAGCCATTGTTGTCTGTGGGATGGTGGCTGAGCAGCAGCGGCAACAACAATAGCAGTAGATTCCAGGGTAACAACAATAAAGCGAGAGAGGACTATTATGGTAATAACTTTGCAGGAGGGGCAACAAGCAGCAATAGTTATCGCGGTGTTTCCAGACTACATTACTGTGTTGTTGCTGCAGCATTGGCTGGACCTAGAGCCAAGGATAGCCTTTTGGTAAGTGCGCTTCACTTAGATGCATGGCTGTTTTTCCCCTTTTGCTGCTGCTTGATTTTTGTACCTGTGGATGATTCTAGCTTCAGCAGGTTCTCTCTCTCTCCCCCACCTTCTCATCCTCATTTTTCTTGGTCTCTCAGATATGCCCATGTTTTGGAGGCTTGCTTAGTGAGTGGGGGCGGGCGGCGGGGGGATTTGGGTGTTTGCCTGTGTTTTGAGTTTTTTGAGTTTTTCAGGTTGAAGCAGAAGAGCGATGGCAGCGAGCTTTGACAAATCCATTAGATGGGGTGTCTTTCACTTATGAGGAATTTTCTGATGCACTCTCCAAGTATGATTTCAGCTTTGAAGTTGGTGATTTGGTCATAC
>Ga0209208_10006816_pt1 | contig 15689 bp, 16 predicted proteins | sample S1TSphfallax_3_FD_187694 | JGI IMG/M metagenome (GOLD analysis project Ga0209208, IMG submission 187694) | Host-associated microbial communities from peat moss isolated from Minnesota, USA - S1T2_Fd - Sphagnum fallax MG (SPAdes) (version 2) | ecosystem: Host-associated > Plants > Peat moss >...
TTGGGCTACTTATAAAGATTACAAGTTACAAGAATAGAGTGTTAACAGTGGACCGACAACCTAAGTTCACACAAGATAAATGTTGTTGGGTAAAAGTGAATGAAAATATGAGAAATCACTTAATCAAAGGATTCGACATGCTTTCTGATAACTATGAAGTCTCATGGTGACTTTCTTAGGCACGCATTAGGGCAAGTGAGCTATCCTCTCTAGCGACAGAAGGAGCAGTGTGTGGAGACCAATTATCTAAGAGTCCCTTTTCCTGGCAAACTGGTGCAAATTTCCAGCCTCAGCTGGGGAGGCATAATCACCATAACAGGAGTTTAGCCTTAGCCCCCATTTGCCACACAGAGTTTTTGGATGAGGCTTTCGGTGCTAGGTTACATCTAGTCACAAAAGATTTTTTGCCAGATTTTTGGTTTATAAGACAATTATTCTGCTAGTTTTCTATCCCTTTGACAGATGCCTGGAAACTTGTTATGCCATTAAAGTTAAATCTTCTCTGGGATCATTGTGAGTCATTCGAAATCTTTGGTGAGATGATCACCACCCATGTTCGAACGTGAAAATAAAAAAAGGTTAGTTTCTAAACAAATTGAGTTGTCCCTTAGTGACGTAAGGGGTACAGTGTGAGGGAGACCAAGTCTCTACACCAATTGCGTTGTCCTTTCCAATGACCTAAGGAGCACCAATTGACATGTTCTTGCCGGAGAGGTAAGCAGCACAGTGTGGAGAACAAGTCAATTGGGCCAGGGTGAAGCAGCACCCATGTTGGTACCTTTACTTTTTTGACCAAGGCCTCTTGGTGGCCACATTAAGCCCAAAAATTTATGAAACCCTGCCAACCTTTATAAAGACAAAGCACCCAATGAAGGGGGAGATTAAGGAACAAAAGGATAGGACTGACGACTAGGCCAGAAAACGAAAACGTTCAACAAGGGGGAAGAAAGAGGAGTGAGAAAAAGTCATGGACTCAACCCCTGTCATAAGAAGCATGTCAAAAAATGAGAGGGGAGGTACACCAGAAAGAACATCTAGCCTAGAAGAACCCTCCTGAAAATAACAGCTCGTTTCGAAATAGATGCAACTTGCACTCATTGTAACATCACTAACATTGTTTGCTTGTAAAACGCACACAAAACCAAAAGAGGAGGGCCTTTGGAGCTCTTTGTATTTCATGCCATGCAACTTTGTCAATTTCTTGATGTAAACACCCAAGGACCTCAATGATGAGAGGAATAAACAAATCTACAACATATCAATCTCAATAAAATCCTTCCTTTGCTTAAGCCACCACTATCGTAGCCACCCCTAACACAATGTAGCACATGAGACCAAGTTCACTTGAGTGAGGTTATCAATGATGACATTGGCCAACATGCGAATGCCATCAACCGAAAGCACAATGTCGACCCGTTGGCATGAGGATTGGATGGTAAGAAGCAAAAGAATGTGGGTTTGTTCATGCACACCATGAAACCCAACATCTTTCATGATCGACACAAAGGCATGCCAAATGATATTGTGGGATGTCATCTTTTCCCCACCATGAGTGCAACAAAAAAGGTGAATCCCCATGAGGTCTAAAGGTTGGCCATAGATGTAATGTGACAAGCCAAAGGTCAACATATGGGGGAGGCCCAACTTGGTGCACATTACATCATGGAGGAAAAAATGTTTGAAGCCAAATGGATAAAAAAGATGATTGGGCAAACAGACAACCAAGCTTTCATTCCTAGCCATATGCAAAATTTCAAATGTGCATAATGCAAATCTGAATGCAAGTTAGAAAGGATGTTAAAAAAGGATTGGTTGTGTAATATTTTTGAAATGCTCTCTTGAAACCAATCTCCACACTTTCTACAAGCTACTCAAAGGGGGATACACATGACATCGCCACCATAGGCATAAGCTTTCATGCAAACCTTAAGTGGGCTTGGAATTAAAAGGAACCTATCACATATAATAAATACATACAAGAATCTACCAAGAATCTCGATGCAATGACAAGGGCAACAAAAGCCAAATTCCCAAAATAAGTTATTGACATGATAACCTTAAAGGAAGTGAGGCCCACCCTTTTAGAAGAAATGGGGAAAAAGATGTTGACACACTAAGGAAGCTTGGACCAAATATTTTATTACTCCCAAGCTTCAAATATAACAAGTTGTTTTCCATTTCTCCCAAGCTTTTTAAAACTTCTCTTCCAAGAACATTTTAAATTTATTTCCAAAAAACACCACAACCATACACAAGAATGGGGAAGATAAGATGAGAAGTTGGACCTTCAAAGAGGATTTCCTCTTTTTTAAATATTCTAATATCCCCATTAACGTTTTTTTTTCAACTTTTGAAAGTTGTTGGAGTGGCTCCACTTAACCAAGTAGAATATGCAATATGATTTTTTGCAAATTTTATAGTTGAAAATTTTGGCTAATAAATATTTACATGATCATGTGATTGACTAACATGGCTATTATAAGAACAAGTTTTTGGCTATTCAAACAAGATAAAAACAACCTAGTTTGGCTATTTGGTTTAATCTTATAGTAAACAAGTAGTGATTCAAACACATGGGAATTGTGAATATTGGTGTTAGATCTATTGAAAAAGTTGAAAAGTCTAAGCAATGTGCGATATTAAAAGGATAAACAAAGGTAGAAACCAACTACCCAATGCACATTCAATACACATTCCGACTTCCAAGAATTGTTAAGGGAGTTGAACCCTAATATCAAAAGAGATTTTGCCCATGTGCAATAATGGTGTGCTTGCACCCATAAACCACCCCAACCCAACCCCAAAAAAATTCCAATTTCAAACAACAATCCAAAAAACATCCTTGACAATTGAAAACCTAAAGCTACCCTGCTCCACTTGGTTGCATTCCATACCTATCAAACACACTTGCATGCCACATAAACCTTTTAAAACAACAATAACTTTTTTTTTACAATGATTAAGTAACTTCTAAAAGCTTGTGCAATGTGTGATTCAAAAAAAAATATGACACAATTATATACATGTAATCCAACCCAATTCACTAGAAGTTGGTCTAGAAAGAAAATTGGCCCATCAAAATGGGTGTGACATAGAAAAAATTAGCTATTTAAGAAAAAGGCCATTTATCTTAAACATAAAAACAATATCATGATTTTTTGTTTTTCCACTATGCCATGGCCTTTTCATAAGGGAAATTCTCAATAAATTCTAAAACTTTTGTGCATAAAAATGAGTGCATAGATCCAAGTGGCAAGTCAAACAGTTTCTCGATTTATTTTTCATGAATGCCATTGCTAAGAAACAATGTTCATCTTCCCCAGTTCCAAGGATTTGAACACATGTAATCTCAATAAGCTTTATGAATTTCAAAAACTTGTGCTTGAAGATGGAAGATAAATTGATCTTGCCATAATTGAATGACATGATTCATAAGACAATCCCCTTTCATTATTGTTTCACTATTTGTAACCATTGTCATCTTTGAAAAAAAAACAATGCACATTCAAAACATGGCCATCTAAAAGAGCTTTCACAATAACCCCCTCTTTTCTCATCTTGTAAGGCATAAAGTAAGTAGCTTTGATGACAATCAAATGTTGATGGAAAACATCTTCAGAATAATTAGGGTGATCAACCCAAAATTAAAGTAAATCACATGTAATGCCAACATAAAATCATGGTTTGGGAATCTCCCCTCCAATTCATGGACCAAGATTTGGCAATATCTTTACAAGATTTCTTCCCATGAACCAAGACCTTGGGAAAATCTAGCTTCAACACAAGTTTGACATCCCCTCTCACAAGACAACGCTAGTTCACAAAATATTTAAAACCAAAAAATTCAATAACAAGGCAGTTGGCTTCCTCACCATTTAGGTCTACACACCAACTCATCAACAAATTTTTGTTACTGAATTTTTCAAAAACGTTCAACTCATAAAATACATGGTCATCAAATTTGTTGTAGGGATCATTATAAAGGCGATAGTTGGTAAATCTTCACAAACAAATATGTTGTGAGATTGTGCAAACTTGATCAAAGTATGCACACATTTCAAAAATGGCAAAATGGTATGCAGACCAAAAATTAACTCCAAATCACAAAAGAAGCTCAAATTTTCGATGGCAGTGTTGTTCCTCAAAGCATCATGTCATGCATCTTTGCAATTAAAGGTCGATATTGCTCCATCACACATTTCACAAAAGACAACATTTTGATCCATCTAGTTTTCACATTTTTCAGTTGTTTATTTCCTTTATATATAAACACATCACACAAGCTCTAATATTTAAGGAGTTTTTTAGGTGAATGAGAGAAAAACTCATATAAAGCTTGCAAAAGGGCTTCCAATTGAACAACCAATCTCAATTTTGATAAAACCAACACATCTAAATTGATTTGATGAATAAAACAATGTATTCCCATCATAAATGGAGCCACATTCTTTTTCATTTGTGTAGTGAGACTAGCTTTGGCACCTTGAAACACACTATTACCCTTGCAACCCATTGAAATGAGCTTGGCTCCCAATTGTTTAGCATTCAAACCCTAAAATGTGACCATGGCAATGAATGTCAAATGAAAAATGTTTTCAACTGTCCCCTACACACCCACCTTCTCTAGATAAACCAAAAGTGGAATTCATTTCCAACCTTGAACAACATATAAATGCAATGAAATCCAAGATGTATTATCTATTGCAATAATTTCATTAGCATTGACAAATATAAAATTTACAGTAACAACAACATTTTGAGTGGATTTTAACAACAATTCACTCATGGATTCAATCATGCCCCACCTTGTAGAATTAATCCAATGTTTAAAAAAGTGTGCTTGACCTTAAGCATAGCGAAGAGGTCTTTCAAACCTTCAAAATCTGTCATAGCTCAACCTCTAGATAGTAAATAGTAAATTGAAGCAAATTGGACAATTTTTTTTCTTGTTTTGTGAAATTTTATAGGTAACTAGATCAAGAATAGAAGGTCACTCAAAAGTAGTGTAAAGTCATTCATTCTATGCATGTTGGCATTTACCACTCAAATAGAAAGCACCTACTTCTGCCCATGGACTAATGACTTTAACATTGTAGCGACCTACATGTTTCAATAGGTTATTGAGTTTCGAAATAAGAAACTTTTCCTTACCTTCTACCTTCAAACAAATACCAAGTGTACCTAATGCACATTACCTTTGTAGTCTACTGTAGATTTGCCCAAGGAAGATACGTGGCCCATTTATCTTGAAAGTGCCACACACCTTCATGATTTCATTTTTTCCCTTCATTATTAGGTTTAGACTTAAAGGCTCTTCTACAGGTTGTGAAGCATTTCATTTAGGATGAACTTGAGCCTCAACATTAAGACTAGGGAAGATGGGTGTGAATTTTAAATTGGTTGGGACTAACAAAGGAGGAGACATTGTCACTCATAAAATGCATATAATTAATCTTACAAAAAATGCACAAATTATTTTTAAATGTTTGTCATTCACATATTGTTCATTCAAAGATCATTCATTGTTCATAGATTTCTTTTTGTTCTTAAATCATTCCTCACACTCACTCACAAATCATTCCTTGCTTTCATTCATAAATTGTTCCTCACTCTCATTTATAGATTACTTTTCGCTCTTATTCACAAATTGCTCAAAAATCTCATAATCACTCATGTTCATTTGATGGTCATAATCATTCATGCTCACAGATGTTCATAGTCACTCATAGTCACTCACAGTCATTCACATGCATTCATAGATGCTCACAGTCACTCACAAATATTCGCAATTTTTTTCATAATCATTTATGCTTGTTCAACACTCATAATCATTCACAATCATTCATGTTCATTTGATGTTCATAGTCACTCACAATCAAATTGTTCGTCCTTTTTCATAATCATTTACAAACCTCCCAAATCATTCATGTTCCCTTGTAGTCACTCACAAACTTCCCAGATTACACATGCTCATAACGTAGACACAGACATTCATGTTCACAATGTAAACATAGACATAAAGACTCATGTTTAGATGCAAACATAAACGCAACATTCATGTTCAAACACATACATGGACACTCATGTTCACAATGTAGACGCAAATGCTCATAATGCAGACACTCATGTTCATGCTCACAATGTAGACGTAAACATTCATGGTCATAACATAGATGTAGATGCTCACATTCACACTCCTTCGTTTAATGCTCACAATCTTTCATTCAACATTCACTATTGTTCATGTTCCCTCTTAATCGTTCATGAATGCATAACTTCATAATCATTTATGATCACACATACATTTTCTCTTAATCATTAGTGATTGTTCACTCACAAAAGCTCAAACTTCACATATTGGTCACATTTTTCACATGTCACATTCCTCACATGATTCACAATTCACATAAAAACACAAAAACTTGGAAGTTGGGAATGATAAAATAGACATACCTTGAAACTTGGAAGCATTACTACAAAATGTGGGTGCAGTTCACTAGTCCCCATTCACTAGATCAATGAACTAAAAATTTAATGAAATCATTTGGCATATATGGACACCTTTTGTTGTAATGAAGTTTAAAAACCTCACACATGGTTGTTTGAACTTGCTACCGCTTAATTCTAGGTTTTGACCAATAATCTTCAATAACCACATTTCATGAAAGATGAACAATTTGTGATTGATGAACAATCTTGTGGATCCACCTCTTGTACATGGACGGTTGTGGTTTCATTATTCAAAGTCAATATCGTCTTCAAAAGTTTTGAAGTCTAACAACAAATACATTGTACAACTTTATTGTTGAAGTTTCATTAAATCAACAAATTATATAAAATTTAGATCCACATAAACACCTTTAACTACACATTTTGAAAAATTTCTATATGTAACATCTACACAAAAAATGGAGGTTGAAAATAAGTTATTGTAGCATTTGAAAGGAGTTCGAACAGTGAAAACCTCCTTTAAGTTGTGAAAAGGAACGTGATGGTGACAATGATAGGTTGGGTGCCGTTGTTATGTTAGTGTTCAAAACCCTAGCGTTTGGCAATTTTTCTTTTGAATTAATTAATTTTCAAGCTTACAAGTCATAGGGTTGAATCCTAGATAGTTTTTTGGTGATATTTAGCCCCCCAAAAAAAATGTTGCTCCCCACCTTCCTTTTACAAATTAGCCAAACTTTCCAGAAAAAACCCTTCCTAGTGGTAGTTTGTTTACCAATTAACTAACAAAAACTAGTTGGTTGACTTTTTAATTATCACCTTCTAAAACCTAGTTAAAGATGGTCCAACTCTTTTCAAGTCTTATCTCCAAATTAGTAAAAATGTGATCACAAATTAATTATCATCAAAATTCTTAAATTCTTTGAAAACTAACCACATTTAATAATATTGTTACTACTTAAGTTAGTTGAAAGTGATAAATGTTTTCACTTATCAATAATAACAAAGAATGATCAAAATACCATTTAGATTTTAACTAATCTTAGAGATTAACTTGCCTGTCAACAATTGTGTTAACACATGGCAAGAATTTCAAATAGAAAATACAATACATAACAAGGGCATTAAGGTTAATGATAGTACACGTTAGGGGAAATGATAAGATCATTGAGATAATACAAGGGAAATGTGTTATAATGGGAACAACAAGGAAAGCATTAAGGGTGTTGGGTGAATGTTAGAGGTTGTTTAGGTGAACATTGGGGGGTGGATGTGACAACAATGTCAACATTGAAAATGCATGAGGAACATGTGCTTTTGATGTCTTAGCATTGTTCTCATTGCCACATCAAATTTCTATATCATTCTTCAATTCCCCTTGTTGTTTTACATCACACTCAACATTTCAACATTGGAGAAAATCTGCCACCAAAATAAAATCGTTGTTACATATACTTACACAACATAAAATCCCATGGGAGCATTTTGAAAAATGAAACACTTGTAAGCGTAAGAGCATTCCATAGTTTGTGGTTTTCTAGTGGTACTCAGTGAGATACCCACAGGGTATCATCGGAATAACATTAATAAAAACATAATGTGATTTTTAACTTGGTAACACCCTCAAATTGGGGGAGTTCAGAAGTAAGTGTCCCTAAACTCCACCTTGGGCGGGTGGTCCCAAATTTGATTAGCCAATCATAATGATTGATCCAGGTGGTTTGCTATAAGTAGTCTCCCAACCATTTGCTGTGTACTTCTAGAACTCCCCATGCCTCTGGGCTTGCCTGTTATACTACAAAAATTCTCTATTTGCTAAAAAACATTTTCCTCTTTAAAAAAACAAGCATTGATTTATCCCTTGTTGCTTGCCTGGTGTCCTTTCCACTTCCCTCAACCCAGGCCCATTCATACCCATTGCTGTGAAGTTTTCTTTCACACACCGTACAATTATGTAACCTGTTGCGGGTGTCCTATTCATGAACGGCACTCTTTTGGGCTTTTCCTAGGTGGGACCCGTTGACACCTAAGGAACTACGGCTCACCCCACCGGGCTGGAACTGAATTTGTAGGGTCACCAGAGACGAAGGTGTAGGGTAATGCCTGAGGGCTGGGGCATTCCTGAAATAATGGGCCCCCAAGGTCGGAGTCCGTGGGCCAACTATTGGGAATACCCTGGCCCGAGGGTGTTGCATGGTGTGAAGCTTGTTCGATGAAGGCCTGTAGTGTCGATGGATGATATGCTTGACGGAGGTATGACTACTTTACCAAATGCTGGATAATTTCCCACAATGCCCCATGGTTCCTCATGTGTAGTTGTTAGGGGCGTTGTGGGAAATTACACATTATAAGGCACACTTCTTGTATTGTTAAATTATCAGGTCCGTGCTTTACCTTGTGTTGGAATACAGTCCTCTTTTCAGTTATGATTTGTCTCTTCTTTAAAATAATCATCCCTTGTAGATTGCACCCTTCCTTGTCAAATCCCATGCCCAGTACCTAGTCATACACATTCGTACCCTCTAGCCACAAGAGGGTTAGTAGGTAGGTAGTATAAATAGCCCTCACCTAAACCATCTACTGATTTAGTAACTACCTATTTTCTGACCTGTCTACCGATTTCTTACAAAAATGGTCACCCATTAACTCAATTGAGGTTCATCCACAACCGACTCATAATGGGCAGCCAGTGGATGGTGAGCTGCTGGGTGCTGGGTCCTGTGCCCTGGGCTGCATCTATACGCGTTTCCACCGTCTCTGACCTTTTACTCTCGTGCGTCTCCCAAAGAATGAACCCATCCATCATTGCTACTGCCAGTGCTTAGAAGATTGTAGGGCGGCTGCTCCACGCCTTCTTATCCTCATCACGCTTTTTTTCTTCTCTGTTTTCTGTCTCGACGACTTGTTTGATTTCTTCTCGTTCTTTGGCGTTCTTGCACTTACTTGTGTCGAAGTCCTCCTTTGCTCACTTACACACGCACTTTAGCACATTCAGGAGCTGCTGCAACGATTTTAGCGGATGACTGCTGAGTATATGCGCAGTCTGAACTCACATACATTTAGGGCTAGACTAGATTCTGTTCCTGCTTGCTTCAATGAGTTGTTACTTGCAAAATAGCTAATGGCGTGCTCAATAGTTGACAAGGAGAAAATATTGGGGTTTGTTGTTTGTATCATGAAAATTTGGGTATCAATTTGTGTTGCAACATTTTTGTAAACAGATTACCTAGGACTAAATTTTTTGCTGTTTCCATTAATCAAGTTGTGCACAATCGGAGCTAGTACTTGTTGCAACACAAACAATTAGAGTGAAGCACCTTACAATCATGGATCTTGACCAAATTCAACTCAATAAGCATTTGTGTACCTACCTAAGAAAAAGACTGAGAAAGACAAGGAATGTGTTAGAAGACAGAACCTTTATTCGTGGAGCAAGAAATAGTTCCCAACAAAGAGCTTTAACAGAAGTGGATTTGGTGATGAAGCGTGCAGAGGATCTAGAGTCAAAATGCATGTGCAAACAGTCATCATGGCTTGATGCAGCAATAACCCTGGCAGATATCAAAGAGGAGGTATTGGAGATTGTGCTTGACCTTTGCTTTTGGACAAGCATGCTGAAGATTGCAGTTGCTGATTCAGACACGGAAGAGTCTAAAGTTGTTCGATCTACAGCAAAAGCGGTGAAAAAACATGAAGACCTTCTTCAAAAGTTGTTAGAAGAAGGCAGCTCTTTACAGAAGGCAGCCTCTAATGATAGAGAACATCTACTTGCCAAGCTTGAGAAAGTGAAGAAGGAGCATGCTAGTCGATCAACTGTTGACGAGTACATTCTTTCACTCTGCTTATGGTCCCGCGTTAAAGAAGATGACCGATTTGCTGCAAATGTAGAATCAAAGCGATTGAAGGTGCGCCCCGGCATCCTTTTGGGTAGTGGTGCATCTGGGCATGTGAGTGAGGTCACATGGATGAAGCAGAAATGTGCACTAAAAGTATTGAAGGTTGTTGACGAGAAAGAGGCCACCATCTTGAGAGGTTGCAATCATCCACACATTGTGCGATTTTTGTGGTATTGGGAGCATCAGAGGAAATCCCACATCCTGATGGAATGGATGCCAACAGACCTTTACACCCACATTGAAGGTCAAGTTGAGAAAAATGGTGGTAAACCATTTCAATTGCATGTCGCAATTGACATAATGCTACAAATTGCAAAGGCCATGCGGTATCTCCACAGCAAGAGGCCCAGGAAGATTGTTCACAGAGATTTGAAGACATCAAACATTCTTGTGCAACCTAACATAAACAATGCTGAAGGTTATGTAGTTGTGAAATTGGCAGACTTTGGGACATCAAAATTTTACAACAGGACTGAAACCCCATCATTGCAAACTTCAGAGAAAGGCACAACTATGTATGCTGCACCTGAGGTGTTCAAACAGAAACCAGTGCGTGCAAACAATACTTCAAAGTTTCCACCAAAAGCTGATGTTTGGAGTTTTGCTATGGTATGTTCAGAAATTCTCACTGGTGAAGTGCCATTCAATAATATCCCAAGGGCTACTCTTCATGATGAGATTAAGAAATCAGGCATTAGACCCGATTTGCCACTGGATTGTCCGGGAGACTTGCATTTTTGCATCACTAGTTGTTGGGATCAAAATCCAACAAAACGACCAACATTTGTGGAAGTTTGCAAAATGCTCAAACTTGCAAAAGCAGCAAGCTTGGGAATAACTTGCCTTGACGTTCACAAGCTTTTGTTCTCCCCAAACTATCCTACCTTTGCCAATCCAAGAAACAGGTAACCCTACACTTTGTTTGTTTGTTTTGCCCAAATTTTTTAACTCTTTTAAATCATTTTTATTCATATGTCTAACTGATACTCAAATTTAATTTCAATTGCATCTCACTCATTTAGTGATCACCCTTATATACAATAGCTCAATTACATTAACATCAATTCTTTGTTTGGTAGATTAGTAATTGTTATATGTTTGCATATTGTTTGCTTCAGTTGTACATTAAGATGTCACACTATTTGCGAAGTTAGTAAATATTTGTCAAGTGGAAAGATTAGCAATTGTTAGATGTTTGCATATTGTCCACTTAACATGTACATTAAAATGTCACACTATTTGGGAAGTTAGCAAATATTTGCAACTGGAAAGATTATTCCTTGAAAGTGTCAAATGTTCATCAAGAGCTAAATGGATGTCAATTATTACCTCGAGACCAATAATGGGCATGAACTTGTTTGCATTATGGTTAGCAATACAAAACTCTTGTGTGGTTGTATATGAATTGTCCATACAAGATATTAACAAGGAGATGATGTAAATTGTATGATATCAATGAGCTTGGTTTAGTTCATGCATTTAAAAAATTGTTCCTAAAATTAAAAAATTATGTGTTGGGAATTTTTATGTGTTGCAAACTTATATTTGGAACTTGACAAAATCGAATATGGAAAAAAATGGAAGGTACAAGGATTTCATACCGAATAACTTGGACTGTCTTAAGTATGGTCTTTGTAGTAGAGGGCTCGTAGGACAACATGAACAAGATATTTGAGCTTGATGAATAAAATATAAGGACATTGAGCTTCATTGTTTGCATGCAAAGAAGGAAAATTTTACCTTCAGTTGGTGTACATGTTGTGTTGGTGTAGGTTTGATCTCAACATGCCTTTGACAAGTGACAAACCTACAAGCTCACAACCTAGGAGTTCATTGTTGCCAAAAAAATTCCTCCACTTTGGTTGGACCAAAAGAAAAACTCTTGCTAGTGAGAATACCACCCTCTTTTCGCAGCACATTGATTGACAATCCACACCTTCAAAATTCTTACCCTTTTGTCTTTGCTATTTCTAAAATATAAGAATTAACTTAGGTAAAGCATGACAAAGCGAAGCATGATAAAACATGCTTTTGTTTTGGGGATGGGAAGCATATTTAGGCTTTTATGTCGAGGAGTGCCCCATGTTTTGAAAAATATTCTTGGTCAAACAATCAAATGGCTCCTCTTGAAAAAGAAATTGGAAAACAATTAAATGTGGGTTCACCCCCTCATTATTTAATATGTAAAAATAAGTACCCCAAGTTAATTACGTTAGTACCTTGGCCAATTTGACACTAATTATATTATTTTCAAAAATGTTAGAATATTCAAAAATTATTTCTTCCAAATAAAAAAATATTGTGAAGCAAAACAATGCTTATTTTTAAAAATTCATTTGTTGAAATGAATGTTTCAAAATTAATTAATTATTTGATGAACATGTGTTGAAATGCCAAGGTACTATAGTATAGGTCCCAAGGCAAAGGCCATGCATATATGATTAACCAAACTTTACATTGTTTCAAATAACTAAATAGATGCCACTAAATTTCAATTTCCAACTTTTTTGTTGAAGAAAGAGTTTTGCCAATGTAAAGGTTTCATTTATAACTTCCTTTTGACAAACATAATACAATATACTAAATGGTGGGTCTTATATTTTAGTTCTATAAACTAGAACACCAAACAACATATTGTTATAATAAAATTTTATTGTTAAGGATTCATTTCGTGGAGAGGTTTTTGTTAGAAGAAGTTTCCTAGGTTCCTTTCTTGTAGATAACTAAGGCCCACAATTATTTGAGTAAAAGTATGCATACGATAAAGCTCAATTAGAAAGAAATATCTTACAAGTGAATTGTAATCATGGGATGTTAGGATTACATTCAACAACACAACCACAACGATTGTACATAAGATTGTATTCACACAAAGAATTGGAGATTGCCACAAACAACTTTGACAACAAGTTGAAAGTAGGGCAAGGAGGCTTTGGAGTTGTGTACAAGGTAATTACAATATTAAACTTAAATTTATAGGCTACTAATTTCAATTCATCAATTTGTTTATTTCACTAAATTGGATTTATAATTAGGTCAAAGTGTGAACTTATTTACACATTGTGCTTAGATTCAAACTGAGTTTTGAATTTGCTTACATGCTTATAGGGAGTCCTACCAAATGGGGAGCAAGTTGCTGTGAAATGTTTAAGAATGGACATTTCTTCAAATTTTAGTGATGATCAATTCCGGAATGAAGTTGGCATCATGGGACGCATATTTCACAAGAATATAGTGGAACTCAAAGGTTATTGTATACATACAAAAAAGAGATTTCTTGTGCATGAGTTTGTCGAAAATGGTTCTTTGGCAGAAACTCTTTTTGGTAATACTCTAAACTCAATAACTAAACAAAAAAGAAATGAAAACATTAAACAAAATTTGGAACACTATAAAAAGTGCAAGTTGTTCAAATGATTAAAAAAAACATGTTTAAGTTAAAAATTTGTTATTGAAATTATGTGGTAAATAAGTCTATTGTCATTTTGTGTGCATGTGATAATTTGATGACATCACGAATAAGCATGAATATGAAAACCAATCAGGATGACTATCAACTTTATGTTCTCTTTATAACAACACTTAACTCTTTGCAACCTCTATACATATATTTCAAAATGCATGACATCAAGATAAATTCTAATTGGTTATTTATGTGTTATCAAATGCATTTTAATTTCATATGTGAGCATGAGCTTCAAACCTCATCTCCATAAATGTAATATTGTTATGTATGATTGTGATAATTTTCAAAATAAGGTGGATCTGCTAGATCACATGTTAAATTTTCCACCACAATTTATATTAACCATTTGGATATTTCAAACTAACAAGCTTATATAAAACAAAAGTGAAATAAAATTTGCGTCTTTAAAAAACAATTACTTTTTGAAAAGTGGAGAAGTGTAATTTGTCAATGTTACTACAATGTTTTTGAAATGGAAACATTTAGATTTGCCAATCAATACACTTTATATTGTCGTACAACCTCCATGTAAGAACTGTCATTTTCTAACTGTTGAAAAGGGTTTGAATTTTCACCAAACTTGTTTCAAAAGGTTTGAAGTTTAGGGATGGTCATAAAAATAAACATCTAGCATGGTTTTATGGTGGATTGAACTCATATGACCATTTACTAAATGGCCATGAATCCAAACTACACAAGATATTTGGTTCATGATGTTATAATTACAAACATCCAAAGCTAATATGTTAGCTTCCAATTAAACAATACCTAATCTTTGGATTGTCAATACATGTTATCTTGTATAATGGATGTACATTTTTTGCTTTTGACAAGTGGTTTGTTTCCAAGTTTCTAACATTTAATTATCTTTTTCAAACTAGAGGGAAAAGGGAACCATGTCATGGATTGGCCAACTCGACAAAACATATGCTTGGAGGTTGCTAATGGCCTTCAATATATTCATGAAGTCGTTCAACCGCTTATTATACATAGAGACATCAAAGCATCCAATATTTTACTTGACAAAGACCTCCATGCAAAGATTGGAGATTTTGATTTGGCTAGGATTTTCAAAGAGGATGGATCCAGTACTACACTACACATTGCTAGGACAATGTAAGTTTTTGTATGTTCCAATACTGTTTGAAATTGTGACATGTTATATGAAACTTTACTATCTATGTGGGCAATATATGTTTGAAAATCAGCACAATAAATTATTGTTGAAGCTATGGCCATGTGCAATTGTTAAAAAAATTGATAATTTGAATTTGTCAAGCACATGCGCAACTTTTTCATAATCATTTGGTGTCATAGTATAACACTAGGTAATTAACTATTAGCCTTTTTGTTTGTTTGATATCGAAATGGTCATATAGTAATTTTCAAGCATGGAAAAAATAAATTATTGATAGTTGTCAATTATTTCCAGCGGTTATATGGCTCCAGAGTATGCTACTTTTGGACTTGTGAGCGAGAAAATAGATATATATAGCCTTGGGGTTTTGTTATTGGAAATTGTGAGTGGGAGAAGGAGCATTGATCGCGAGGTGAAGAAAGATATGTTTCTTATTCAATGGGTAAGTGGTTAAATTTCATGTAAATAGTTGATAATTTAAACCAACATTTCATCACTTGGGAAACTTCACTTGAACTCAAAATTAAATATTTAAAATCCTCTATTACATTAAAATATCAAGTTTTTTTTGGTGGTTTTAGTGTGGTAGTTTTCAAATCTAATTATTGCCTTTATGGTTAGTCAAATTGTTTTGGTTTAGGGTTGAAAGTTTCTTATTTTTTTGGTTTTGATGTAGGCTTATGAATTGAATGAAAAAAACAACCTTTTGGAGTTGGTGGATTCAAGACTGAATATTGAAGAC
>Ga0209208_10006817_pt1 | contig 15687 bp, 12 predicted proteins | sample S1TSphfallax_3_FD_187694 | JGI IMG/M metagenome (GOLD analysis project Ga0209208, IMG submission 187694) | Host-associated microbial communities from peat moss isolated from Minnesota, USA - S1T2_Fd - Sphagnum fallax MG (SPAdes) (version 2) | ecosystem: Host-associated > Plants > Peat moss >...
TCTACAATCCTTACATTGCAACTATTTCTACTTTTTCAGCAGACCCTAAGTAGGGTCTGCTGAAAAACTCCATCGAGGTAATCCTGATGCCACACAGACCTAAAAATGGTGGCTTCGGAGGTTATTTCTCCGATTCAACCCCAGATTTTCCACCCAAGTGCAAGCATTTTGGGACTCTAAATGCTTGCACTTGCCTGGGCTAAAAACGATTGAAACCCTTACCCTAAATAGGTTTTATCCTTATTCAGCAGACCCTACTTAGCAGTAAGCAAGTAAACTCTCTTTATCCACTTTTTATATTTCTTGCCAGTACTTACAGCAAATTTCAGTTAAACAAACCACGAAATCTGGTGATGATGCCATCGTTTGGTTAAATCACTGTGGTGCATTTGGTTGAAAATAGCCGTATATTTCAGCATTCTTATTGTTTTATCTAAATGTATGTTAATAAAGTATATTTCAGCATTCTTACTGTTTTATTCAAATGTATGTTAATAAATGTAAACATTTTTTTTCTTTTGTAACAAAAATATTTTACATTTCGGAATTTACTTGTCTTGTCAGGCTTTTATACCATAGATCTAATATCACACACTTAAGTGTTAGGCAGAAACTACTAGTTAAGATACATGGATTAACATATTTTAAGATTGATTGTTGATTTATCATAACCTTTTATTAAGTGATAACAAGTACTTTATGCCTGATTTTACGGGCAAGTATTTACGCGGTTGCACTAGACTTTTTTTAAGGCTAGGAAGTATATATAGCAACATAAATTCTGGGATTGGATATATGCAAAGTTACAAAACCAGTTTCATCCCGAAAGCAGAGCCAAACTTTTCAACAGCCCTTCCAAAAATCAACCGCTCTGTTACAGTAGTAATCCCCGCACTGAATGAGGAAGGTAATTTAGAAAAACTGCTATCCGACTTTCAGGAAACATTCAACAATCTTGGATTTATTTTGCCAGTACTTGTAGTTGATGATGGCAGTACAGACAGGACTCCTGAAATTCTCAGGAGTTTGAGTGAGAGGTATGATTTTTTACAAGTGATTCATCATCCTCGTCGGATGGGTGTCACCGCAGTGTGGAAAACAGCTTTAGATTATGTAAAAACTGACTGGATTTTTTGGGGACAAGCAGATTTAGAATCTGACCCCAAAACTGATTTACCACTACTGCTAGGAGCATGTGTCCCAGGTGTAGATGCAGTTGCGGGTTGGCGGCAGAAACGTGGTGATGGGAAGGTTATGGCTTCCTACTTGGCTAACTATACTTGCAGATTGCTATTTGGCTTAGAAATCCATGACATGAATTGGATAAAACTAGTCAGGCGCGACTTATTGGCACAACTGCCTATCGAAAAAATTACCCACCGTTATTTATTGGCAGTGTTAGCAGCGCAGGGACACCGTATTACTGAAGTTCCCACACCCTGGCATCCTCGATACTCTGGAAAAACTAAATTTGGCAAAAAACGCCTTGTGACTTCAGCTATAGATTTCATCAGGGTATGGTTTTGGTTTCAAATAGAGGGGAGTCTAATCAAAGACTCTTTTAACCTGGCACCGCAAAATGATCTCTATTAAATGTGATCCGGTTATTGAGGGGAAACATATCCTTGTAGTAACTTCTGTATATCCCATGAAAGCTGATGAAAATTATGGGGCTTTTATCCGGGAGTCAGTCTTGCGTTTACAAGCACTAGGAGCTAAATTTACAGTATTTGCACCAGCTTGGGAAGGTAGCAAAAGTTATGTTTTGGATGGCGTTAAAGTTCATCGCTTTCGCTATTGCCCAAAACCATTTGAAAATTTAGTCCGGGATGGTGCTCCGACAAAGTTACAAAGGCAACCTCTTTATCTGCCGGCTGCTGCTTTGTATATTTTCTTGGGAACATTGCAATTGCTGTGGGTATGTCGTAGAGAAAAGCCAGACGTACTACATATCCATTGGCCTTTTCCCCATGGATTAATGGCTTTGCCTGCAAGTATCTTGCTAGGTATTCCCATGGTGTTTAGTTTCCATGGGGCAGAGCTAATGTTAGCCAATAAGTTTGGCTTTGTAAAATATATTCTCCGTTGGTTACTACCAGTTACCAAAGGTGTCACAGCAAATTCTTCTTTCACGAAGGGGCTAATTAGTAAAATTTCTGAAGCTTTAGTGACTATTATCCCCTACGGACTAACTATAGAAGCCAAGCCGCCTCAAGAAAGGCTGCCAGGAGATGTACCCAAGCTCTTATTTGTCGGCAGACTAGATGAGCGTAAAGGGGTACGGTATCTATTGGCTGCTCTACCTTTAGTTATGGCTAAACAACCCGTACATTTGAACATTGTAGGTAAGGGAATTCTTGAGGAGGAGATTAAATCTCAGTGCCAAGCAATGGGTCTGAATGATGTAGTCAATTTCTTGGGCTTTGTCAGTAAGGAAGAATTAGCCAATGAATATGCTAGCTGTGATATCTTTGTTTTGCCAGCGATTGTGGACAGTAAAGGTGATACCGAAGGTTTAGGAATTGTCATGATCGAAGCCTTAGCTCACCAAAAACCCGTTATTGCCAGTGCTGTTGGGGGAATTATAGATGTAATAGATTCGGGGACCACGGGATTACTAGTCCCAGAGAAAGATCCAGAAGCTCTAGCCGAAGCCATTCTAACTTTATTATCCGAGCCAATTAAGGCTCAACAAATGGGACAGAATGGTTTAGCAGATGTACAAGTTCGTTTTAGCTGGGAGCGGATTATCCCAATGTGGCAGGAAGTATTGGCTACAGCTATGGCAACTGAGTAAATTATCAGTAACCAAGAGCGATGTCGCTTACGGGGCAATAAAAAGGGCTAGGATGCGGATAAAATAAGCCTCACAGCCCTTTCTCCTTGTTGGTAGTAAGGACACTTATTAGGACTTAATCTCAATAATTCTGCTACTAACAAAGTAAGAATCTTCCATGAAATTGACCCAATTAGATCCATTACAAAAAGCCACAGTAAACGAGTCTACAGAAGAACTTGCTTTAACTGATTCAGAAACTCTTGATGAAGTCAGTCAATGCAAGGATTTTAGATTAACACCATACCTAAAGGTAGAGGCTTGAGTAAAAAACTTTAGATTGTAGATTTGCCGATTTTAGATTTTGGATTGACAAGAGAACATATCAATATTCTCCCTTTTGCCCTGCTTCCTCATACTCATAAGTAATTATAATCGATACTTTGTTTTCTAGTTAGAGAATTGTCACCAAAAAGTATTAAAACATATCAGTATCTCAGTGATCGCTCCTTGAAAAAAAAATTTTGGTTTACTGATTCAATTGTAAGAAATGCGTGTATATTGGGTTAAGTTTAACCGTGCTCAAGCGGAGCAACTTCTAAGTAATTTCAATTATGAGTATCAGAGAAAGTTTTCGCCTATCTAATGGTGTTTTGGCTGGCTTTGTGGTGGTTCCTCTGGGAATAATGGGACTTCTATCTGTAATTGTGCTATGGCCCGCTCTAAAAGATCCAGAATCCGGATTTTACTCTTCAGCCTTTGGTTATCCAGCTTTACGGCGCATAGCTGGCAAACCTATCCAGGTCGAAACTGAGACAGTAACAGAAAAAAAATTAAGTTCTGGTCTAGCGGCTCCAGGTGAGTCTGTTCCTCTGCAAGAAGTAGATGTTCGCTCTCAGGTAGCAGGAGCGATCGAAGAAGTTTATGTTAGAGAGGGACAAGTGGTACACTTAGGGCAACCCTTGCTGCAGTTAGAAAAAGCTCCTTTTGAAGATCGGGTAAATACAGCTAGAAACAACCTTGCTGTTGCCCAAAAGAATCTTCAGACTGTGCAAAGTTCGATACCCCCAAAGTTACTAAATCTCAGGGCGAATGTCAGGATTGCCCAAGAAAGGTTATATGCAACTAAATCTAGACTGAAAGTAATCGATAATTTGGCAGATCAGCAATTAAACACCAATCTCCGGTCTGCTGAGGCAACTGTTAAGACATCTGAAGAAAAACTAAAACAAGCTCAATTTTTGTACCATGAGGGAGCATTTACCAAGTTTCAAGTTTATGACCTGCAAGATATCTATGCAACTCGTAAAAGAGACTTGTTGCTTGCACAACAAGGATTAATTGATAATAAAAATCTGCACTTTGCCGACCTAGATTATTATATTACTCAGCGAAACGATCTGATAACTGCTCAACAAACATTAACAGTGACTCAGGCAAGTTTAGATCAACAACTGCAAGCAGCTCGCTTAGATATAAAAAACAGCAAGATAGCTCTACATGAGGCTCTAAGAGACTTAAAAAGAACAGTTGTTTACGCTAGAACTGATGGTCTAGTTAGTAAGGTCAATATTCATCGTGGAGACATCATAGCTGAGGTAACAAATTCTATTACACTGATGACTCTAGCCAAAAATATCGTATTCCAGGTATACATTGATCAAGCAAGGCTGAATGCTATCAAAGTTGGTGATCAAGCTACGGTTCGACTGGTAGCATACCCTGGACGTACCTTTGAGGGAGAGGTGATTCAGCTGAATCCTACGGTGTCTCATGCTGCAAATGCAGCACCGATTGAAGTGGGCACTGACCGTCAGTATACTTATTCGGCATGGATTGCTGTTGATGATTTGCAGATGCCGCCAGGGCTACAAGGTTATGTTCAGTTTGATCAAGTTAAGACAGCCTTAGTCATTCCCGAAAGTTCAGTTACCCATTTGTCTGCTGGTGAAGGCATGGTGATGGTCAACGAGGCAGGTAAAGCTGTAGTCAAAAAGGTGAAGCTAGGGAGAATATTTGATAACCAACGAGAAGTGCTAGGAGGTTTAAAGCTTGGAGCAGAGGTCGTCATTTCACCTAGAGCTTTGAATCCAGGCGATCGCCTGGATTCAAAGTCCACAAAAGTTGCGAAGCAGGATGGCTAGCCCATGCAGTTAGAAGAATCACCTCCCACTAGGTTTAATCGCCAAAAGATATCTCTTTTCGTTGGTTCTATAGTTCTCAGTTTAGGAGTAATTTTCCCTTGGTATCAGTTACCTCCAGAAACCTTAAAAGCATTTGAGGTAAATCTGTTTTGGGTAAATTCATTCAAGATATTAGCAGCAGTATTTGTCATAATCGGGTTGGCTCACACTTTTTGGTTTAGAACAATTAATCGGTTTATACGCATAGTTTTTTGGAGTGGATTGATAGTAGTATTGCTCTTTCCTTACCTAGTTGTTAATTGGTCGCCGACTGTGAATTTATTGGCTCAATATAACTATTTACAAAGTGAGAAAGTGGCTCTTCACGTTGAGATGAATTACGCAGAAAATCAAGCGAATTGGAAACAGAGAATATCTTTAGATCCACCTGTTGATATCACCTCAATTTCTGCATCTGATTCATCAATTTCGATAAATGATAGTCTGTTTTTTCAGCTATCTTCATGGGATCAGATTTTAACTGACTGGCTAGGCTACAGTGAAGGTCTGCTTATGTTTATTGGTAAAGGATGGATCTTTACTGCGATTGGTTTAGTGCTTTGCCTATTCACTATTTATGTAGTGTTGGAATTAGGAGATGAAGGTATTAATATTTTTATTCAGGATATGGGCAAGCTTTGGCCTTTGTTCATCTTGATTCTAGGATTTATACTATCGACTATAACTTTATTCAATACTATAGATTATGAGTTAGAGACAAAGTTTGCTAAAGGTGAGTATAGCCAAGTAGGAGAAATAAGTAGGAATTTAGCCTTATGGTATCCACGATTTAAAGGGGATGAAACTTTCCTGCAACGTTGGGGAGATGCTGAATTTTATACTCAAACACCCAATACAGATTTGATTAACTTTGCTAAGGGTTTAGAAGCTTATCAAAAAAATAATTTACAGAGGTCAGTAGAGCATTTTCAGATGGCTTTAGCTAGAAACCCCAATCTATTTTTAGCTAGGAGTTATCTTGCCAATATCATATTAACCCAAGGAGTAAACTACTTTAATAATGGTGAATCAGGAGCAGCAATAAATAGTTTTAAAGAGGTTCTGCGAATTTTTCCAGGTAATCTAGAAGCACTTTATAACTTGATGCTAGCTCAGGTGGTACAGGGGGAATTTGCAGAATCAGCAAAAGTTGGTGAACAAATTATAAGTATCCAAAAATACTTTCAAATACCTAAAGATGTTATTACGGGACAAGCTTATTTACACAAAGCATGGAATGAATATCAACAAGGTAATGTGATACAGGCTTGGGAAAAATATCGTCAGTCTATTGATACTAGAACTTGGAAAAGATAAGCAGTATGAATAATTTAATTCGTTGGCTTTCGTTGGGATTAGTAATAACTCTAGGCTTTCTGCTGGGAATACTTGGTTTTTTCCTATGGGACAAAATTCCTACTCCATTAGAACGCATTAATTGGTCGCAGGAGGCACAGTGGATTTCTACTCCACAACCAAGTTATCGAATCTATGCTCGGAACAGTTTTGAACTACCTGATACAGTCCAATCGGGTTGGTTGAAGTTAAGTGCAGATAACAACTTCGTTTTATACATAAATGGTCAGCAAATTACTCGAGAAATTGGGATTGGTAGTAGTTCTTTGGGTTTAGCAAGAGGACTCAGCGTGCCTTTTCAGAATATTAATGATATCCAGGAATATAAAGTCGCAACTTCAAATCTTGATCTAGCCTATCCAAACAATTGGAAATTAACAGTTTACGTAGACTTGACTAAGTATCTACTTCCAGGAAAAAACACAATTGCCATAGAGGTTCAAAAAGCTAGACAAAATCCACGTATGGTAGTTGAGGGAGTAGTTTATCCAGTAGCAGCAGGAGAACCTATTAAGATTACAACAGGAGCAGCCCAGTGGAAAGTGTCTACCCTTTCGGAAAATAGACAAAATTTGCGCTGGTTTGACAGAGATTTTGAGGATCAAGGTTGGTCTGAACCTAAGGTAATTGGTCCAGTCAAAGAAGTAACTTACAGTAGATTAAGTGAACACCTGTTTGACCTGCCGCTTCAAGGATATTGGATTACAGGAGATAAAAGTCTTGAAGGAGAAGTACTACTTAGAGGTAATTGGGAAGTTCCGCAGAAGCGAAAGCGTGCTTTCATTCGATTTGCAGGAGATGGTCAATATGCACTGCTAATAAATGATTCCTTGGTCAAGCGTTTTACGAATACTAAGAACAATGAGTTGCAGATGTATGAAGTAACTAACTTCCTCAAAACTGGCCGAAACACCTTAGCAGTGCGTTTAGGTCGTCCTTTAAGTCCAGAAAGTCAAGTATTAGAATTTTTCTTAGATGGGTGGGTAGAAACAGAAGGAAATTCTATTGTTGCGGGAATTTATACAGATAATACTTGGACTAACTGGAAGGGAGAAACTAATGGAAAACCTGCGATCATAGTGCGATCGCTAAACCCCCAGGATTTTGATCGCCAGTTTGGCGGAAATGCCTATTTGCTCAACTATCCTGATTTCCTGTGGCATCAAAGTCTCTGGCAAATTGCCGGCATATTATTTGCTTTAGCATATACCTGGGTTTTAGGTAGATTTCTCTTTGGTAGACAAAATACTTGGTGGCATAGCTTAGGAGTCGGAATAGGGGTAATGCTGCCAGGGATATTATTTTTAATTGGCATTAGTTTACTAAAACACCGTTACGCAGAATCTGAGCTAGGACTTCTATTCTATCAACCTCAAAGTAATTATTTAATTCTATTAGGCTTTATAGGAATTGTAGTTTTAACGATACTCTGGAGCAGAATTAATTTACCTAATTCAGATTTAGCCAGATCATCTAATTGGGGACTGTGGTTTATATTGGGGCTAATAGCCATATTTGGTATAGCTTTTACCCCATTTCCATTACTGGGCAAAGTAATATTGTTACTGGGATTAGGTATTACTTTACTACCACTACTTTCTGTGCAAATACGTTCAAACTTACAACAGAGGTGGGCTTATATATCTACTACATTGCCTACTTTGAGTGAGCGGTTTTTTGTAATTTTGATTGTTGGTGTAGGTTTTATTCTCCGGGTTTACAATTTAGATTCAACTCCACGCGACTCTGATGAAAATACTTCCTTAGATACAGTCATAGGCATCCTACATACAGGAGCACCAGAGGCAACTTCTAAAGTTTGGTATACAAGAGGACCTGCATATCACTACTTGCTAGCTCTTTGGTTACGCATAGTAGGCTACTCCTCCTTCAATGCTCGGCTTTTATCAGTTATTGTAGGTACAGCTACTTTAGTAATATTTTATATATTTGCTCGCAAAATAACAGGAAAAGTATGGCTAGCTCTAGTACTAATGGCAATTTTAGCCATTGATCCTTGGGAACTAATGAACTCTAGAAATATCCGCTTTTACCAAAATCTCCAGTTTTTTACGCTTTTGGCATTTTGGTCATTCTTTAAAGGATTTATCGATACTAGAAATAGGGGGTATCAATATCTTTTCTTCATATCTCTTATTTGTGCTCAACTAACTCAAGAGTTGTCAATAGTACTATTGCCATGCTTTCTGATTATATGGTTTTATAGACCTTTAAGTTTATCTATAAATTGGCAAATTTTATTGTGTGGCTTAATAAGTATCGCCATCTATCTATACGATGGGGTATTCTTTTTAATCAAGTTAACTCCCTTACTTGCCTTATCTAATGGTACTTCTACCCCATTGGAGTTTCATGTATTAGATATTACAAACTATACTGCTAACTTATTTATTGGTAATAGTAGAATGTATACCTTATACAGCTTTTTCTTTATTTTGGGATTTTTCTACTTTTTAAAGCAGAGACGTACCGACATAATTTTTCTATTCTCTTGTGTAATTATTCAAGTAATATTTGTCACGCTACTAATTGTGCCCAACAGCCCTAGATATGTCTATTATATTTATCCAATCTTTATTATGTTAAGTGTTTATAGCGCAGTATGTATCCTCAATAGTCTAGGCAATCAGCTAGAAACCGCTATTCAAAATATCCTCCCCTTAAGAAGAGTTTCCCTTGTTTTTCTGTCTTTACTACTGATGTTTAATATAGAGCCAGTTAGAGTCTTATCAAGTTATCAAGATGTTCTATCGAGAGATAACAACCAGATATTTGAATATATCCGCACTCACCTTCGGACAGAAGATGTAGTTGTAGCTAATTTGCCATCTCCTGCTGCAATTAGTTTAGGTAAATTAGATTATTATTTGCCATCAGCAGAGTACTTAGGATTTGATGTAGTATATATGCACCAAGGAAGGTTGATTGAACGTAATGCTGGTGGTGTAGCAATTAACAGTCTGGATAAAATACAGCAGATTTTAGAAAAATCTCATCGAATTTGGATTCAGATTGATGATAATCAGCCACCTGATCATCCAAAAATGCTAGAGATATACGATTATGTCAGAAATTTAGGACAGCCAGTAATAGAAACGTATGGTGTTAAATTGCGTTTATGGGAACGCGATGAAGGTCTGTTTCCTCGTGTACCTAACGAGGGTAAAGATTTAGGAGTTTACTAAAAGTAAAAGTAAAAAAATATGCTATTTATGGTATCATATTCATCAAATCAGAAATCAAATCTAAATCATAGCGTATGCAAAACAATATTCCACTGTTGGACATTTATCCAAATTACGAATTAATCCAAGCAAGATGGGGATGGAAAGAGAGAATATTATTTCAGGCAATTCCCTTCATCCCTAGAAATACTTTTATTCCTTTTGTTTTTGAAATCTATCTTGCATGGATCAGATTGACAAGCAGAAATGCTTATAGTAAATACAAAGATGCCAAAGACTTATTAGTTAATTTAGGTTGTGGTGCCAAGGGCAAACAAGGGTGGATTAATGTAGATGCTTTTAAAGCACCTAATGTTAATTGTGTTTTTGATTGTCGCAAAAGTCTACCTTTCCCAGATAACTCAGTCAAAGGAATTTTCTGCGAACACTTTTTTGAACACATCGACTATACGGAAGAAGTACCTTATTTTTTGTCTGAATGCTATCGAGTATTACAACCAGGTGGAGTGATTCGGTTAATAGTTCCTGATGCAACCAAGTATTTAGAAGGATATTTCCAAGATGGATGGGAACTTTTAAGCAAAATCAGACCCCTTGATTCCGAACACAGAGACTTATCTTTACATGGTAAGTATCACACCAAAATGGAAGTGGTTAATGTTATGTTCAGGAATGGCTTTCAACATAAGTTTGCCTATGATTATGTGACACTAGAATTTTTGTTGAAAAAATATGGTTTTTCCTCCATACAACCTCAAGGATTTGGAAAATCTCTAATAGAGGAACTATGTATTGACCAAGCAGAAAGAGCGCCAGAGAGTCTTTATATTGAAGCTGTTAAGGTTGTAGCTTAAGATAATGAAAATCAATCGGACTTTAATTCTTAAAGCCATAGTGAGTCTAGGACTAATAGTACTAGTATTCACTCGCATAGACATTAAACAAGTCTGGTTCCGCGTGCATTATCTTTCTTTGCCCTTTGTTATCTTTGCACTCCTGTACTACACAGGCTGTCAGTGGTTGAGTTCTTTGAGATGGCAAGTAGTCCTGAGATCTACAGGTTATCGAGTATCTTCAGTATTTCTACTCAGCACTTATTTTGCGGGGATGTTTGTTAACATTTTTCTGCCAAGTTCTTTTGGTGGAGATGTTTATAGAGTTTACCGTGTAGTTCAAAAAACTCAAGACTCAGAAGCAGCCCTGGCATCTGTATTGCTAGAGAGATTTATGGGTTTAGCAGCTATGACGGGTCTGGGCTTATCTGTTTTACCACTGGCTTTTAAACTCATAGGTCGTTGGGATATTATCCTCATTTTCATTATTTGTGTAGTCCTCTTAGTCGGAGCTGTGCTATTGGTTACTAGTCCACAATTGTTAATCTGGGTAGAACCTTGGTTTTTAAAATTTCACCTATCAGGTTTAGCAGGGCGTTTTGCCAAGCTCCAAATTCTGATGCGAAAATTTGCTCGAAGTCCCCGAGAGCTAGCTTTGTCTATGGGAATTTCCCTATTAGTTCAGTTAAGCATAATATATTATCTATTTCTATTAGGGCAGCAACTGAAAATTCCCATCTCATATCTGGAACTGCTAATTTTTATGCCTATTTCGATAGTAGTTACTCTCTTGCCCATATCTTTAGGAGGACTAGGCTTACAAGAAGGGCTTTGGTCTTACTTATTCAGCACAGTAGGGATAACTAGTGAACAGGCAGTTTCTCTATCTCTAACGTTCACAGTGCTGGGGTGGATTTTGAGCTTACCTGGTTCTTTGGTATTACTATTAGACTCAGCTAAGTTCCAATCTATTAGCCGTAACGATAAGTGAAATAGCTATACTTTGGTATTGGAGTACTTAAATGAAATTTAAAAATTTGCCTTTTTTCCAGGGTGTATTAATGTCTATAGGAGTTTTCATCCAGTCTGGATTTCTATATGTTCCTAGCTGCACTCCTACAGTTTTAGCAACCACTGCGCCAGAACAACGAAAAGATACTCTGCTATTGCTGAATCCAGAACTGCTTAGGTTATACGCAAATTCAGTAGTCGTGAATCAGAAGAACGGTGCCATTGGGGTTAATCGAGATCATTTCATCAACATAGGTTCACAAAGATATTCCAGCAATTTGATTGGCTATGGACTCGTGACTAAAAACGTGAGCTTAATTGATACTGGGATTAAGACACTTGAATATGCCTTTCAACATCAAAATCAGGATGGGAGTTTTCAAGATCACTCCCCAGGACAATCAGGCAACGCTACCCCTGGCAGCGTAGCTTTTTTCTATCATGATTTGGGAGAAAGTTTACTACTATGTCAAAAATCGCAATGGTTTGAACAAAGTAGAGAGACAGCCGAACTACGGAGACGTTTCAAAAAACTTCTCATTCCTACTGCCACTTCTTTAAAATGGTTGATGAGGCAGCAAGAACTTTTAATTAAAGTTGATGGTAATGGGAACGCTACCAACCGCCTATTTGTTGATGCACTAGCCTTTTATCTGGTGGGTAGTTTTTTGAATAATACTAGTGCTATCGAGATAGGAGAACACTTTGTTGTATTAGCATTACAACAACAAACTAAAGAGGGTTTTTTCAGAGAAAAGAGAGGCTTTGACAGTAGCTATCAAGGTGTCTCCCTATTCAAGGCTCTTGTGCTGTATAGCGACTGGGGAGATAGTAATGTTCATTTGAGAACTTTGCTATGGAATGGAATTCAAAAAGGTATAACCTGGGAAAAAAGCCGGATTTCAAGTACAGGTGAAGTTTCAACAGAAGGAAATTCTAGAGTACATCCCGGTGGTGAAATAATTTTAAGGAGAGTATACAATAATGGACAAACGTTGGAAAGACCCAAGACAGTGGATTATTTGAATTTAATTATGGGATTCAACTATTACTCTCATCTGTCAGGCGATCAATCTGTACAAGAAATAGCAGATTTATTGCTGTCTAAGCACGTGAAACGCACTTGATTTGACGTATAAATAAAGAACCTAAAAATCTGGAAATGATTAAACTACCCTTAGTTTCCGTCATTGTTCCTACATACAACTCAGCTAGCTATCTGGACGCATGCTTGAAATCTATTGTCGAGCAAAGCTACGAAAGAGTTGAACTAATTGTCGTCGATAATAACTCCAAGGACAACACTAAAGAAGTAGCCAAAAAATACGCAGAATATGTTTACAATTACGGTCCGGAAAGGAGTGCTCAAAGAAATTTTGGAGTCAAACAATCTCAGGGCGAGTATGTTCTGATTATTGACAGTGACATGGAGTTATCTAGAGATGTTGTTAAGTCTTGTGTAGAAAAAATTCTGACCAACGATGTCTTGAAAGCATTAATTATTCCTGAAGAATCATTTGGTAAAGGTTTTTGGTCCCAATGCAAGAAACTTGAACGCTCCTTCTACAGTGGCATAGATTGGCAGGAAGCAGCCAGGTTTTTTGATAGGAAAGTCTATGAGGAAGTGGGTGGTTACGATGAAAATTTGACAGGGTGGGAAGATTACGATTTACCGAATAGAATCGAAAGTATATATGGTAAAGAGTATGTAGATAGAGTCAAAGAGCTTATTTATCATAATGAGCGTAATCTAAGTTTATTTACCTCTTGTAAAAAGAAGTTTTACTATGCTGCTACTTTAAATAGCTACATTGAGAAAAATGCTAATCAAAGCAGGCTTGCTCAACAGACATCAATTTTACGGAGATATGCAGTATTTTTTTCCCAACCAATTAAACTTTTCCAAAATCCGATTTTCGGTCTAGGAATGTTATTCATGAAAACTTGTGAATTTGCATCTGGAGCAGCAGGGTATTTGACTGGAAAAATCAAATATCGGTTGAAAAAACAAGGCTAATCTGATTGTTTGAATGCGTTATCTTTGATTAAGAAACACAGTTTCTAAGTCTTATACGTTCACATAATATTGAGAGTCCTAAAGAAACTGTCAATAGGAAGAAACAGCTAATTAACTTAATTGCAAGTATTTGCGGGAAAGTAAAGTTCATTCCTACAAACAGATGACTACATAACTGTAAGAATATTAGGCTGAGAATGCCATTAATACAAAAAATTCCTAAACTATATTTGGCTAGTAATTTTACGGTAGTTCTTATAGGTGAAGGTATTTGATTCTCTTCAATAGAAGAAAAGCATACGAACATCACTATTGCACTCAAAATACAAGAAAACATTGCATACTCAAAAGGAACAACCTCTCCCTTGGTAATCGTGAGCAGATAATTATACTCTGCAATCATAATCAAGCTGGTTGATAAAAGCAAAATTATTTTTACAAGTACAGATATCTGATTAGATATTCTTACAAGTTTAGACCAGTTATTATAAAAGTAAGCACCTAAGGACATATAGACAAACCAGTAAACAAAAAATGGACGAGAGGCGCTTCGCAAAAATATAAGTATATCTGTAGGCAGCATTCCTAAATTTGATGCATATACAATACTTAGAGCAACTAATTGCAATACCAATATGATAAAGAAGTTTTTAACCTGAACCAACTGGCGATTTAAAACAATAAATACAGGTAAAAACTGCAACGTTACTAGAAGGTAGTAATAACCTGGAAATATTTTACCTTGTAAAATAAGTACGATCAGAGATTCTTCTGTATTGGCTTTACCTAGTAATCTCAAGGATACGGCTATACTACCCCAAAATAATGTAGGAATGAGCAGACGAGTCAAGCGTTTTTTAAATGAGGTATACAGAGGTGCCTGGGCTTTTTTTTCTAAGCTACGCTTTAGTAGTAGAAAGGAAATGGTTAAGAATACTGGCACACAAAATCTGAATGGTGCAAATAGTATATCCATCAAGCGGAAGGCTGAAGGATAAGTGGACTCGGGCACAAAAACGCTATGGTAGGAAACAACTGCTATGATACTTATTGCCTTTAAAAGATCAATAGAGAAAAGTCTGTCTATTTTTTGATTAGCATCCTGTAACACGTTAAATCCTTCAAATTAAGTACTTCCATTAATTCCACTCTACTCTAAACCCTGACAATACATAATGGGCGTATGTCACTCGTACGTCAGGACGGCTAAAGGGCAGCAAGTAACAGTATTAAAATTTTGATAACAAGGATGGTTCGCAAAGAATTGACACAAACAGGAAAACTAGGCACCAGAAATTACCCAGTTATTTTACTAACTGTAGCAACAGGTTATGCCTTTGACAATACATCTTCTTTTCTTACAGCATTATTTAGTTGGATGGAATTACCCAGTACAAACAGTTCCCTCTCCCTTTAATTCATAGTCAATCTCAAAGTTCCTGCGTCACAGTCCCGTAACCAAGTCTTAATCCCTTGAGCGATCGCACTATCACTACTATCTCGCGGTGGGGACACTACTTGGTTTTGAGGATAAGCTCCAGTCTGGGTAAACATCATCACCAAGCTCCAGCCTTCAGGAGTTTTTATCAACAACAAACGGTGAAATTCCTGCAACAGTATCGCCTGATGATTTAAATACTGCCGTTCTAGGGTAGTAAAGAAAACTTGCTTCACTCCCTCTGATTGAGCGGCAGGATCATCACCAGGTTTTAAGGGCAGGGGTGTAAACTCAGGTCGGCTTGCCACCAGCACATAGTCGAATATATCTAGACTGCGACTAAGACGACGGGATCGCTGGATGGCGCGATTGGCGTAACTGGGTAAATCACGCAATAACTCAGGAGTTAATGTTTCTAAATTTTGCTCAGAACAGGGACCCGGATTTTGGGCAGATGCTGGCTGAGTCAAATTACAAACTATTAACAGCCAGGCCCACAAGCTATGACTTCTCATCTTGTGCCAACTCCTGAGAAATTTTCCTCCAAGCTAACTCCGGATCGCTAGCAGTAGTGAGAGGACGACCAATCACCAGATAATCTGCACCAGCTTTGATGGCTTGGGAGGGAGTGAGCGATCGCTTTTGATCTGTTTTGTCCGCCCAGGTGGGACGTACCCCTGGGCAAACTAATAAAAAGTTGTCCCCACAACTTTGGCGTAGTTGGGCTACTTCTTGGGGTGAACAAACTGCCCCATCTAGTCCCACAGCCTGTGCCAATAGTGCCATTTTTAAGACGTATTCTGGCAGTTCCCCGGGCACCCTTAAATCCTCTGCCAATTGTTTTTGGGAAATACTAGTGAGGAGGGT
>Ga0209208_10006818_pt1 | contig 15685 bp, 9 predicted proteins | sample S1TSphfallax_3_FD_187694 | JGI IMG/M metagenome (GOLD analysis project Ga0209208, IMG submission 187694) | Host-associated microbial communities from peat moss isolated from Minnesota, USA - S1T2_Fd - Sphagnum fallax MG (SPAdes) (version 2) | ecosystem: Host-associated > Plants > Peat moss >...
TTTAAGCGAATAAAGTCCCTGCAATCTGCCTTGCGATAGTGTTTCTTGTGCGGTGGAATGATGTAACACCAGAACGATAGGTATATAGTTCTGGTATATGGGAAGTCTATAAATTAGAGTCATCGTCAGCTATTGTACTCCCTAGATCTGTTGGTCCACTTCTTGTATCATATGTGACCGGTACAATGTGGTGTATGGAGATATATAATATGCGCATATATTGGCGCCCCAGTGTTTTCTTCATTTTGTCAATTTTGTGTTGCCGCTGAAGTGGCCATGATCCAGGGGAAGATTCATCCAAATTTGGCTACAAGCTAATTTCTATTACGAAAGGAAAAGTTTTAAGACATCTTGGTTTTTCCGGCTACCTGCTTGAACCATGCACAGAAATTTGACAAAGTTTCTGAAATTTTAGTTGAATTCTGGCCATTGAGAATCCAAGCAACACATGATTTGAGCACTTTTAATTTTGAGTACATCTTTCTGGCTATGAATGCTCTTGTTTTATGCTGACAGGATGGCAGATTCATGGTTGATTGAGCTACATATCCAAACTTAACACAAATGTATTTGCCTTCGTGTCTGTGCTCTTTTCCAATTGCCGCTTGAACAGACAAAACCGTGGGAAAGTTGTTTGCTATCCAACGGCAAAATTTCGACCTCAAAAATATAATTCAGACTTTCCATGCACAAATATGGCCCAAAAGTTGCCAGATTTAAAACAAAAAAGTTTTCAGATTTCCACATTCTTATGATAAGTTGCACTAGGTAGCCAAGAATAGAGAACAATTTTGTTTTCTTTCGACTCTCATATCTAGTCTGTAGCCAAATCTGGCTACGTTATCTCATGGACGATCCTTACTTCAAAATTGAAAAAAAAAACCCTGCTTGTTTCTTCTAGATGGACGCTGATTCTTAGCCTAAAGGCTTTGGGAAATTGATGTAAGTTCTTTTTTTCAGGAGGTTTTAAGTATGTATCTCAGATCTGTCTATGAAGGAAGGTAGTTTGTTTGTTTTGTTTTGATTGTACTTATGAGATCCACTGGACGAGGATGCTTCAAACTCTGTTCTTGGTGTCTTTGGAAAGCTCTCAATGAGGAGGGGTGCATGGCCTTGGTTCCATGGAGTTTGGACTTTCGCTCCAAAAGTTCTTGAATATTGAATGATTTCTTCACTGAAAATTAAATGAAATCGTAGCTGAACATTTGGGAGGAAGTGGAATGTGGCTTTGGTGTTGTTGGAAAGATCTTGATGAGCAGGATCTAATGGAATTTATTTGGTAAGATTTGGAATCAGAATTTGGGAGATATTGATTTTGAAGTGGTTTATGCTGCTGAAAATTCAAATAAAAAGCAAAAACCCAGGTTTTGAAATGAAAAATCAGTGAGCACGTGGTAACACTTGGGCCAATGGCACACGCCACACTAGTTAGTATATGAAACATGGCATATTACCAACTAAAAAAATTACAGAAGACAATTACTTTGAACCCCAACTATTGCTCTAATTATTTGGCTTCAAGTGATATATGGACAAGAAAATGTGAAGGATATGCTTTTGGATGAGTAATTTAATGAGAAATATGTCTTGAACACTATCTCTTATGAGTGCATGATGAACTCACAAGTTATTTGATGACTAATGTTGGCCCCAAGTTTCTTCAGCCATGACTCCTAGTGTAAAGGGGGCCTAATACTATAAGCCAAGTTTGAAGATCCAGCAATTTCATTGACTGTAATATAATTTCTTTGGACCTATGCACAAGCCTATGTAAGATACCCTATATATACTAAGAGAATTACCACCAGCACTCAGTATGTGACCTTGCATTGAAACCTTGGATGAGGTAGAGCTATCAAATCCAGTGGATTCACTGGAAGGTTGATGTAACCCCCAAAAGTTGCATGTCTTTCCTGGCCTTTGAGGAGGCTTGGAACAGTTTAATAAACATAGTCAAAACATATTTATTGATTGCTCTCAGTTTCTGATTGACTAGAAAGTTTGATTCATGTAGGTGGGTTCCTATTAGTAGATTCCAACCTATTTATGGCCTCCATTTCCATTTCATGGGAGGGGTTGGAAAAAAGTAAATAACTAAAACTTGGATGTGAGAAATATTTTTTCAGGGTCATATACTCATCACATCCACATATACAAAGAGCGATGGTTAGTATGTGACCCTGCAAATTAACATTGGAAGAAAAATATCAAAGCATGCCAGTTTGGCTCAGCAAAATGGTTTTGGCCCAGCACTTTTGCACAGTTTGCAGAGGTGGGAAAAGGCGTATCAAAGCCTAACAGCTGCTGTTGATTGGAAAACAGTTCGATTTGCCCAGGTGGGTTGCTATTAGCAGAGTGCTACGTATTTGCAATCACAGTTTTAGTTTCATGGGTGGGGTTGGAAAAAAGGAAATTACTAAACTTGGATATGAGAAACATATTTGGAGGCACGCATACTGAGTACCTTTGGAGATGCTTTGATACCATAACCCCTGTCTGTATACAGGGGTCAAAAAAATCCTGGTACAGGAAACAATAAAACAAGTACATTATATAATCATGGTGGAAAACAATCAAGCACTCACTGCTTGTGTTCTTTTTTTCTGTTCTTGAAAGATTGGCCTTTTAGTTGAATAATCCAACATGATGCATGGGGAATGGTTGTTGTTGTTGCCAAAACAAAAGGCCAAAAAGTTGGCAAAGTTTTAGAAGTTTCAGCTGCTTTGGCTACACATGGCAGGTACACATCGAAGAGGCAATGATAGACAAGTGCCTACGGTTACTATTTGGGGTGTAATGAAGGGGGTATATAGGAAGTCAAAAAGGGGTGCATGGAGAGTGGTTTGTTGAAGAATTTTTGTCTGTAGCCAAAAGTGGCAATCACTCCCAGAAACATTTAGTCAAAACTGGCTATATACCAGATATGAAGTACAAAACAATTATCAACCTCTTATATCTTTGGCTACACACTCAAAACCAAACATAAAAAAATTTGGCCATTGGCAACCTCCAAATTCATTTCATTTTTAAATTTTTTGAAATTTGAAATTCTCTTTTTGGTGAAATTTCCCCAATAAAAAAAAGGCTGGCATGAAGTGTTACTTCCTAATAATATGCACCAAGGTCATAATAAGATGGCAATATATTTTGGATGAAGTATTGTAAACAAATAGTGTAAAACTTGTTTGGGCTGATATATTTGCCCAAGTTAAGAGTGCTCTCAAGAGAACCAAGAAATGACCTTTTTTTTCCATTGGTCAACAATAGTGATTGGCTCAAGTGGTGACATTTATATACTCTAGCACATGGGCCAATTTCAAATTAATTAAATTATCTATGATTTTTTTTGAAATATTAACCATGAGGATTATCAAAGTTGGTATAGGTGAAACATGTATAAGGTTGAATAATATGATCCACTTGATATTATAAAAACATTCCATATAGAATTCTAAGCCTAACTACTTCACTCCTTTCAATACTAAGCCATTTGCATGGCCACAATGAACCAACATCCACCATTGCACCATCCACTAAATGCCCGTTACTATTTAGTTGTGGATGAACTACAACTAAATTAATATTTGGTTTCAGCTTGGTAACTAATTCTATAAGAAGTAGGCATCATATATATCAGTATATAGGTAAGAAATTACATGGCTACTAGGTAAGTAATAGGTAGGTAGAAAAAAATGACTAAGTTAATCACCATGGTTGATTAAGAAATTAGAACCCAATAGAAAACTATTTCCTAATGATTTACCTTCATCTTTCATGGTGAATGTTGGTTCATTGTGGCCCATTTAAATGGATATGAAAGTGAGAATTAACAAGTGTGTTTTCATAATTTTAAGGTACATATATGAATTTATCATCATCCATTAAAAACTTTCAAATTTATTATTCTTCATGCCATTATGGTAGTGTTATGCAATGATTATTTCAATTTCAATATTCATAATGGTTTTAAAATAATTTTTTCTACATATCTACAATATGATTACAATGTAAGTACAAGTGTTAAAGCCAAGAAATAGTACATAATTTTTAATTAGAAGAAAGTAATACAAAATGTTTTACTTTTAAAAACTCACTACATGAATTTTACCATTGGATTTGTACTACCGAATTTTAAGTTACAAGATTTAGACTTGTAGTTAAAGCTCTAAGATTTTTAGATTTAGAAGATGACACTATCAAGTTTTTTTCTTTTTTTCTTTTTTTTGTAATCCTCCATTTTGGATAAGGAAGCATTATCCAACATTTGGGATAATGGTTTATTTATCTTATTTATCCTTGTGATGATGTGTTTTGAAAAGGCATTGTCGTTGTTATTTGTTGTTATTATTGGTTTTTAAGAAGTGTGAAATGTCATTTTTTTATTATTCTTTTGTAAGCATATTACAGTTTTCTTCAAGATATTCAAAGTTTTGCATTGTCCTATTTACATTTTAGATTGTGTTTTGATCTTTTAGAAGTTTATATATTCCAAATACTTGCAAAATATTAAGTTGGTAGTTTGTTTGCTACCAATTTTATAAAAATATGAAATTCTATTTTGATTATTGACTTTGAAGTTTTCTTGGTAACACTTATTTCTACCATTTCAGTAGTTTATCACTATCAATTTAATTGCAACTATGTGTCACAATACTTGTAGGAGTTTTTTTTTTCATTTTTTCCAGAAAACATTCTTTTGTCATAACCCAATAGATTATCAAATGGCCTTAATAAGAAGAACCAAAATTCATCTTTGTTACCAAATTGACTAGTTGGTGGCTTGGAATCTTTGTTTTCAAGTTGTTCATTGTTTTGAATTGAAATTGAAATCTCGATGAGAATATTAATGTTGTTGAATCCAACGACAGAAACAATTGTAGACCTCTTATCATGGAGAAAGAGCTTCACATTTAAAGGTGCCTCAACCAATTGATTGACCATATGGTACAAAAGCAAGCCCATGTGTTATTCATAAACCTTTGTTATTGTATATTTAGGGGTATAAACATGTTGGTTGTGTCAATAAGAATGAAAAAAAACAATAAAGTTTAGTAGTGGAATAGTATGAAATATGAAATTGGCTATTGTCTTCACAAAGGCACACCTTATAAGTCCAAGACTTAATACATATGATTGATTTGGGTCTTTCAAAATTTACCCTGAGATCACCCCTTACAAGCACCAATTTGCAATTGATGGATATAAGAAGAGAAAATTGATTCCAAATCTACAAAACAATTTGCGAGATACAAATAGTTCATATGAAAGCACTAATGCCTGAAGTCGATGTGTAGTCATATATGGTGACATATCATTCCTTGATTTCAAATTGAGTTTAGCTTGGGGATGTAAGTAGTTTTTCTCATCCTAATGCCTTTTCCTATCAATATCTCCTCATTTTGTAATTCATTATATGTATTATATATTGACATTGCTTCAAAAGTTAGCCATTATACACCATTTTGTATAACACTTCATTCACAATTATATAAATGAAACAAATAAACAATAGCATATTAATGATTGTCATTGGCATTGTAGAACAATGTAAAACTCAACCTTTTGAAGAACAACATAGAGTGCAAATTTTTATTGAATACCCAATAATTGTTTAGAAAGTTTTTTTAACCTTCTTTCCAAGAAAAATAGTGAATCATGTTATATGCTTACATTTTTTTTTCACATTTGTAAATTAAGTTTTTTGGAGATGGTGTTTGACACAATGTTGATTAATGTCAATTTCCAAATGGCAAAACCATTTTGGGTGAGTATTTTGTAATTTTAGCATTTAGAATTAGAAAAATGGGTCAACTTTGGTCATATTACATGTATACTTTTGTAAGAAATCTCTCACAAGTTTTCATTTAATTGGGTTTCCATGATGTTGAGAATTAAATATAGTAGTTTGGCGAACTAGGACCTACTTTAATGAGGAATGTTGGGAACCAACACAAGCATAAACCCATGATCTTTTGGGGAGTTTGAAATCATTTCATTTTGTTACTTAACCATCCACTATATCTACTTAATAGCCACTAAATGATATGATGTTGGGTGCACCCAAGAGAATGTTGTGAGTCATTTTATTTGTTTCATACACTCGTGCACCAAGTTATAGTGTGCATATCATTCCAAAATTTGATAAAAGGGTTGGGGAGATGGGTATATCCTAATTATAATGTATGAAATGGTCGCTAAATAGTAGGCACAATTTCTACTCCAAGTTCTTTGCCTACTAACAAACACTATAAATTTTACACACAATAACATTTCAATCACATACAGTGTGTTGTTTAAAACCATTCAAGTTAATTTGTAGGAAATATTCACACATTCATCTCAATATTATTACAGTTCCACTATTTCCTAGATTTTGGATTATTTTTAATAATCAAAATCTATGATCAAATTTTAATTATTATGGTTAGAACACACAACATATTTAGAGTGTATATATATTTTTTCATTAACATGTTTTTTTTAAAAATTCAAAATTGAACACATCAAACATTTGTAATATAAAAATGTAAAAATTAGAAATGAAAAACAAGAAAATCTACAATTCATACCCTAATAGAATTCTAAAATTGCATATTGTGTATTTATTATATTTTCTAACAACTCTCTAAGTCTATTTGTGTGTGTAAAATATTAGCTCCTCCCAACCTTCATTACAATAAAAAACTACATCTTTAATTATTTCCCTCCAAATTTCATTTCAAAATCAAAACTAAACAAAAATTTTAATCTTGTCTTATTAAATCTCTGTCATTCACCTAGTAACACTATCACATATTATTCTAAGATATCACAAAAAGAATGCCTACCAAAAAAAAAGAAATAGAGAAAAACCTTTTTGATTTTGGTGTTTTGATAAATCATGTAATTGTGATTCACAACAACCCATCAAAAGTTTAGTAAGTAAAATGATCTCCAACATAATATAATATTGATCTTAGTAACATTAAGTTACTAGTGCCAAGAAGAACATGACACCATTTGAAGTCCCCATTACAACACTTGTATTGTTCTCCAAATATTAACTTCTACATTTTACCTTCGTTAGCAAGATGCACAACATATTGTTGTCACCAAATGCCCAAGTTGTAAATGTGTTCTTGTAAATGTGGTGATGGTGTTTTCTTCCTTGGTTCTATTTCTTCATCTTCAACACTTCCACTAATTTTGCTCCCTTTCTATTTACATATCTCCGTAATTTTTTTCTTTTTTTCTTTTTATCCCTTGAAGGTTTTTCTTAACGTTAAACATGACCTTCATATGAGTTCAATTTCAAAGTGTGTTTTTGGAGCTTCTTTGTTTTGCTTGACACTTTGGTAGATAGTTTGTTGTGTTTGTTTGAAGATGGTGGTCTTTTGAAGGATCTAAAAAGTTGGTGATTTCCAAAATGCTTCACATCATTTCAAACCTTTTTCTTTTGATACTTAATGGGTGTCCTATGCATATTTAATATACTCATGAGGGAAAAAAAATCAACAAAAAATTGCCAATGTTTATGCCATGCAAAACCTTTGAGCTACGGTGTTCTTCAAATCCAAATTTTTAGCTAAAGGCCAAAGGCCCATTATTTCAGGAATGCCACAACCCTTAGGCATTAACCTACACATCAAACCCCCAATGATAGACAAGTGGCTCATGTTATTATTTGAGGTACAAGGGAGGGGTGTATAGGTAATTTAATAAAAAATGGTTGCATGGATTTTTACTTCTTCATAGAATGCCCAAAGATATCAATAAAATAACAATAAATATATTTTGGATGAAATATTGTAATCAAATAATATAAATCTCCTTTCAGTTAGCAAATATGCTCAAGTTAATAGTGTTCTCTTAGAGAACTGGGAAATGATTACATTTGATTAATGAATGATAATGGTTCACTAAAGTGGTGAGATTCAAGTAGTTTCTCATACAATCCACTTTTTCCTTTTGATGGGTGAGGGTGGGAATGATTAATATTGTATGTCAAATGTGATAAATATTGAATGAGGCCCAAATAATTTAAGATGTGTTGCTAGGCATGCTAGCTCAATGCTCATATCTCCTAAATTGTGCACCCCAAACAATCAAAACATTTGTTTCTCAAAGATCATAGGAATTGCCATTGGGCATAATATCATCTTTCAAAGATTGTTTTTCTTCCTTTTCATTTTACAAACCCAATGCTTGATGATGAACATGACTACTGACACTTTTGCTACCTTTTTTTCTCCTTGGAAATTGGGTTTGTTTTTTCTTTGTTAGAACAAGTCAACATGCATGAATGGAAATTTGTAGTGTATTAAAAAGGAACGTTTATCGAATGTAAGAACCCACGAGCCATTTGGGAAATGGAATGCCCATACCATTGTCGTCAAGTCATTTTATTTGTTTTTTCAAGGGGGCTTGGTTTTCTTTTAGTGGTTCAATTTATTGCCCCTCGTTTTCTTGGAATGTTGGACTTTGATCATTCCTCCATTTGTCATTTGCTTCTAGTGAAATGATCATCCTATTATTCTTGATGGGATGGTGCATGTTGAAAATGACATTTTCCCTTTCCAATTGGCATTACGAGATACTCAAACTTTCCTACCTTAGGTTGTCTAGTTTCAGGCTTGCTTTTTGTGAATTTTGTGATACAATCATATCCTCATTTGCATGTTTTTTTGATAGATTGCCTACATAAGTAAGAGTTTGCCACACTTCTAATAGATGTTCCTTTAAACACCATGCGAACGTGTTTTTGATCTTGTGTAGGTCCAATTGTGAACACTTGGTTATTAACCCATCCTACCACACTTGCGTTTTGTTTGTCTTTGGTTCATTTCTTAACCACATTATGTACTTGCCTTGGCTTGCCACATTTTATAATTATGCATCTTTCATATTGTTAGTGTCAACATATCATTCATCATTTGGGTATCCACTTGCTTTAGTGCTCGTATGGGAATGAACACATTGTAACTCACAATACTTTTAAAAATATCGTTGCAACTATTGTTTTGTAAACTAGAACACACATATAGGACAAGGTTTCTCACCTTTTCCTTCACCACACTTGTTAGTGAGTTGATATTTTTATCACCAATTTAAATGAGTTTTGGACTTTAATGAACATTCATAGCTGATTTAATATGCATGGATATGATACATTGTGCACCATCCATGATATTAGTGGTGTGGTGATTGTTATGTTCTTTAACAATGTGTTCTTGTGCTTTTATTTGCCTTGTATTGTACTTCCAGAGGATGGGTTCCCATCCCTGCCATTTTTATATACAAGGTTTTTCTTCTTTCAAGGGAGGAACAAAGAGACAATAGACTATGGAATGCAATGTGCTATAGTACCTTGGCAGCTTCAACACTAATTATTATGATTTCCAGAAATGTTGAAATTTTCAAAAAAAAAATTTCAATAAAAATAAAATGTGAAGAGGTTCTTTTAGAATATCCTGGAACATTCCATATTTTTAATATGGAATTTTCGAAACGGAATAATTATTCAACCCTGAAATGTTGAACTTGCCATGGTACTATCGTAATTGTCTTTCATGGGGTCCCACATTTTGAGGATTGTTAACCAGGTGCTACATAAAACTTCCTGTGAACTTGGATGAGATGATGCCTAATATTCTACCACTGGCAATAGGCATTCATAAGAATCTCTGAGAGATGATGCTGTTGGAGAAAGTTGATGGTCCTTCAGAGATGATGGCATGGCATGCCACTTCATTGATGCCATCTATGATCTGTTGTCATCTCTGTACGGAAACAATAGAATTTGCGGAAAGTTTGTAGCAACTTGTGTGATCCTATCCGATGGAAAGCTTGGAGAGCTCACACTAAATCTGTGTTTTTTCTCATCTCTATTCTCTCATTGTTCAGTATATGCCATGATACCAGTGCACAATATGCACCCACCACCCAAGCTTCTTCTTCAACACATTGGCTGGTCAAGAGGAAGAAGAGGAGGAGGAGCAGCTTTGAGAAATGTACGTATTCTTGTCCATTGGAGACTGTCTGTATCGCAGCAGCTCCAGTCTTAATTTGATTTTGAATTGTTCAATTGGCTGAAGTAGCTTAAGTAGAAGCAAAAAACTATGATCAAATTCACAAAAAAATCGCACTGTTTTATGCATTAGATCAGCTGATGAAACTGTTGTTGTCACAGCTCATCAACTCTTTCTGGAAGACAATCATTGCAGTCTCTTCTTCTTTTTCTTCTCTAATTCAACTCTTTGATCTTTTTGTCAACCAGAGATTTGTGTTTGGTTTTGATTGAACCCACAAAACCTTTTTTTTCCCCTTGCTGAACGAACACAGAGAAAGAAAGAAAGATGGGTTCCTCCTTCTGCTGCAGCTGGAGGAGGAGGAGGAGGAGGAGCAACAAGAGCATGATAATGATGATGGTATCAATGCAGCTCCTCCTACTGCAGTCACTGGTTTGTTTATCTGCAGCAAAGCAGACTGGGGAACAATCAGCACCACCATCATCAGCATCATGTCAAGCATGGTTGGTGCAATCCATTCCCACAGACATGCTGGAACTGCCTGTTGTTCCTGGAGCTCTTAGGACTGGAGATGTGCTGCAATGGCTTGCTGGAAACTCCAACTAGAGCTTAGATATCATGTCTTATTACTGGGAGCTCCTTGCTCTCCCCAAGAACCCAGCTTCCGGAGACTATGGCTACTCCCAACAAGAATTGGATCAGTTTGGAGCTCCTGTTGGTCAAGCTGTTTATGATTCGTTGATAGCAGCTCCAGATTGAGGTGTTCCCATCAGGTAAGGCAGTAGCTCACAATTAGCATTTGTTGCAAGCATGAGGTTGAGGTTTGAACCTCTGAGTCTTTTTTTTTTCCTTTTTTTGCAACTGCTTATGTGCTATCATGATTCTCCCAATTGGGTGGTGGGTTTCAGAATTGTTCAAGATACAGAATTTTCTCCAGACTTCGATTCAGAGTCTGCAGCCATAGCTGCGGGAAGACCCAATGTACAAAACCGGACCTTGTATGTAAGTGATTGGTGGGGTGGTGGTGTTCTTCACGCCAAGCTGTGGATCTCTAATAAGAAACACACCTATGTGGGTTCTGCAAACAAATAGTTCTTGAATGGCTTGTAATCTTTCCAGTGCTGTTGTTGAATGTTGGTGATGATAGTTCCTGAAGGGTTTAAACCTTTTCTTTGTGTTCTAGTACTTTGCTGCTAAAACCCAAAACCAAACAACAAATCATGTACATCAAATGTACTCTCCAATGTTTACCCTCCAAACATTGAAGAGTACCTACTCAAATGTTTTTCTTTCAATGCTTTTAATGTTGCAAGTCTCCACTACCAGCATATGTGAGCACCCCGAGAGTGCAAGGCTATCCATACCTGGCAGACCCAAATTCCTTTTCTGTGGAGCTGAATACACCAGGCTGGCAAGGACAACCAGGTGGTCAAGCTGCTGGTGCATCACCAGCTTACATTTCCATGGCTCCTCCTGAGGTTCACAAATTTGAAAAATTCCAAATGATTTCAGCTTCCCTTTGTGATTGAAATTCTCCAAATGTGCATAACTTTTTGTTGACATTATTCATGTGAGCCATACCCATTGATGTGTGAGCAGATTGCATACTGTTGATGGACATGTGTGCAGATTGCATATCATGACTATCAGACAGACGAGCAGGGATGGGTGGACACAATTCTTTCAGTACCTGGAACTGGAACTGTGAGAATCAACACAATGGACTGGGGTTGGTCAATCAGAATACACAAACACCATTGTATTCTGGCCAGCACTGTCATCAGCAATTGCAAAGGTACAGAAATCCATTAGACACATCCTTGTGCCCTTAAGATTATTCAATTATGAAGCTCACAATTTGCAAGTAGAGATTGTTGTCGTATGCCTGCCTGCAATGGAACTTGATTTGGGGGTTTCTTGCGAATTTTTTTTTTTTTGGCAATTAAAGGTGGTGCTAGCAAAACATGCGACAGTGAAGGTTATTGTGGCACATTGGGCGTACACGATTACTGGAACAGAACAATACCTTCTGTTCCTCAACTATACCAATGCACTTTGCTCATATTCTACCTACAATGAATGTTCTGGCAAAGTTGAGGTTGAATTCTATGAAGTTCCTGGCTGGCAATCAGTGGGTCCAGCATTGAATGCAACTACTGGAAAACCAACTGGAGCCAAATTTCCCGATTTCACTCAACTCAGTCATGCGAAATATGTGGTGAGCAATGTGAGAGCAAATATTGCAACAAGCAATCTCATCTGGGATTACTTTTATAACACAGCTAGTGTGAGCTTCGGCACCTATGATCCTAGTGTAGTGAAACAGCGGAACAGCACACCAACATTCAATGCATAAACTCTATATGGCTTTGCTTCCTGTACATGGGTGATTCATCAGCACTGATCATAGAATCTCTTCATTCTCCTTTTGTAACATGTGGATGTTGTTTGATACTCAACAAAACATGAAATGCTCCTTGGTTTGGACATTGATCATTAAATTATTGCTATAAATCAGTTGAAATTGTGCTGCACCCACAATAAAAAAAAAGTGAAATAGCTGCCAAAGACACATTGGTCCAGCGTCCTTCAATATAATGGGAGGATGTGAACATGGATTTAAATGGGGTTAATGTAGAATACATAGTAGTTTTCAAATAATGTATCCCGAGAATTTCCACTTTCTTATGAACAACTCTTCTTGAAAGGTAATCATCTTCAAATGAAAAATAGTCCACAGGTAATCTCAAAGTCCAAACCTACAAACGTTGGTTGAATTGTCACCTTGAATTTTGCACAATTCTAAGAATAGCCCATTGTAACGTGAGATGTGTTCACAATTCTAAACTCACACATTGGGGTTGTCAAATTTGATCACCATGACAATCTCACAAATTATGATTTCGATAGTTAAAAATCCATGTTTGAAGATTGTTCCACACATTCAACTATAGAAGGTTACACACACATGCATATAGGACTTGATTAATTTTTGCTTAGTTTTTTGGTTGGGGGTCATGATTCCTATGCAACATAGGAGCAATAGCTTGAATTGCTATTGGATATAGTTGTTTGAGGGCATGGAATTGCATGAAATTACAATCTTGGGGGTGGGGTTGGTTTAGTGGATATGGCGATTATACAGTGACTAAAGAAAAGGTCATTTGAGTTAATGTAGGTGGGGATTTTATTGATTTTAAATCAAATGTTGAATTGGGTAGGGAAACGATTTAAGAACATTCATGTGTTTAACTTTTGGAGAATTTTCTTCCAGTAGCTGATTTATAATCATATTATAATATGATGGCATCATTGTTTGGATACACCAATTTTGTAGAATGCTACATTTGTGAGTTCATGTCCATTGATGTTTGTGCCTGGCTGGTGTATCTACAATCAATTGATCCATTTCAACATACATATTTGTTCATACCATGATTTGAAGTGTTCATATTGTGGAGTGAACAATAGTTTGTGATGCATGATGATTTATTAAGGTTAGGGATGGATGCATTAGCATCCAAGTAATTATTGAGGCATTTTTTTGGCTCTAGTAAGTTACATATAAGAATCTGAGCTCTGCATTGCTGCACACTACCAGTGATGATCAAATATTTTTATTTTTTTAATGTTTTCATATATTTATGTCAATGTCAAATTTAATTTTAATTAATATACATTTCATGGACATGAAAAGACACAAGTTAATTTCTTTTTTTATATCCATGCTGATGGATAGGAAAAAAAAGTGAGGTAGTTATAAAATGGAGGTAATTAATAAGAAAGATGGGAAATAGCTATTACGAAAGTTAATAGGAAAACAAAATAGTTTGACTTGAAAATGAGGTAGTTATTTTTTAATTGCCTTGGGAATGGTTCAGGGATGACCATACGATCCGAAATGGTGATGTAGAAATGACATATGAAAGTTTTTGCCAAGAATCCGAGATAAACTAGTTCCTAGGTCACTGATATTTAATTTACTTTTAAGGAAGAAGAAAGGAAGGTTGTTGGTTAGTAAGAAGGGGGCATTAAGCTTGCTTAGTAGAACTAATTCCATTGGAATGAGGAGGATAAGTAGAATAAGGAGCCAATACCTTGATAATAGGTTCATAAAGGCTATTAACAATCTATGGGCTATATAAGATGGTGCTCCCAAACATGCCCTTCATCCTGCTTTTTAAACATCTCATAATGGTAGTTTTTCATTACATTTTGACTTGTAAAAATACTAAAAAAAATGGATTAGATAATGTCACACTTTAAAGGTTGAAGGAAAATTTCAAAAATAAAAATACACATTTAATGGACATGAGAAACGCTATAAAAAAAAATCAACACATGAATATTGATGGCACCAAAAAGATTCCTTGGTGTAATTTGAAAGAAAACCCCAGAATTTCATTTGTTTATTGTTCAAAGGTCACAAAGTGATCTGAAATTCGTTAGTGTGAATTTACCTTATTAAACAATTGTTAGATCTAGTCAAATCTTAAAATTATTAATAACAATAGTTGAGAATGAATGTGACTCATTGCCCCTGCCACCAGGATAGAATTCATCCGATGAAGGGATCAGATATTGAAAATCTTGGATGAAGAAATTATGTCTTTTAGGAACAGCGTGTGCTAGCTAGGTGACAAGAAATCCTCTAATCAAGGGATGACGAAAGCTTGGACGAGGATTTTCCTTTTTGATCAGGGTACAGGTCTAGACCAGAGTTGGGCGGTTCTCCAATCCTAACCTGGTTCTCAACCTAGTTCTCACACTGGTTCTCATAGTGAGAACCAGTTGACATGGTTGATTGTGAAAACCAACCTTGATTTATAGCAACAATCACATGATCAATGTCCAAACCAAGGAGCATTTCATGTTTTGTTGTGTATCAAACAACATCCACATGTTACAAGAGGAGAATGAAGAGATTCTATGAGCAGTGCTGATGAATCACCCATGTACAGGAAGCTAAGCCATATAAAGTTTATGCATTGAATGTTGATGTGAGTGGAACAGCATATGGAGAGTTCCAGTCAGACTCAAACACTGCTTGAAGCTGTTTCACTATACTAGGATCATAGGTGCCGAAGCTCACCCCGGCTGTGTTATAAAAGTAATCCCAGAGGAGATTGCTTGTTCCAATATTTGCTCTCACATTGCTCACCACATATTTCGCATGATTGACTCCAGTGAAATACGGAAATTTGGCCCCAGTTGGTTTTCCAGTAGTTGCATTCAATGCTGGACCAACTGATTGCCAGCCAGGAACTTCATAGAATTTGACCTCAACTTTGCCAGAACATTGATTTTAGATAGAAGATCAGCAAAGTGCATTGGTATAGTTGAGGAACAGAAGGTATTGTTCTGTTCCAGTAATCGTGTATGCCCAATGTGCCACAATAACTTTCACTGTCACATGTTTTGCTAGCACCACCTTTAATTGCCAAAAAATGTGTTTTTCCCAAGAAAACCACAAATCAAGTTCCAGTGCAGGCAGGCATATGACAACAATCTCTACTTGCAAATTGTGAGCTTCATAATTGAATAATCTTAGGGGCACAAGGATGGGTCTAATGGATTTCTGTACCTTTGCAATTGCTGATGACAGTGCTGGCCAGAATACGATGGTGTTTGTGTATTCTGATTGACCAAGCCAGTCCATTGTGTTGATTCTCACAGTT
>Ga0209208_10006819_pt1 | contig 15684 bp, 10 predicted proteins | sample S1TSphfallax_3_FD_187694 | JGI IMG/M metagenome (GOLD analysis project Ga0209208, IMG submission 187694) | Host-associated microbial communities from peat moss isolated from Minnesota, USA - S1T2_Fd - Sphagnum fallax MG (SPAdes) (version 2) | ecosystem: Host-associated > Plants > Peat moss >...
CTTGATGAAAGGGGGGTTTTTTAAAAAGTGATTTCACAATTTTTAGACCCAAGGTGGGGGGAAGCTATTAAAATTTAAGTAATTTTAGTCACAAGAAATTATTCTAAAATTTAAAATTAAAACTTAAACCCTTCATTTGTGTGATTTTTTTAAATTTATAAGTTATGTTTTACCTACTCATAGACCACCCCAAAATTGAATTAGTAGGTTTGACAATGAAAATGCATGCAATATGATAAAAGTTATCTGTAAATAAATCCTAAACAACAATTTATAAATTTATAATAATCCAACATTTATTGGATTAAATTTGGAATTTATTGGTGTGTATATATATTTGAATTAGCAAAATTAGTCAATTTTACACAAGAAAAAAAATTCCCCAAAATTTCGATATTAAAAAAATGAAAAAAAAAAACAACAACAACACTGGAATCGGACCCGTAAAATGGAATTGTTTGGTTTGTACTGCTAATTCTGCCACCATAATAATAATATAATAATAATATAATAATAATATTAATATAACTCCTGATAACTCTGAACCAAATAAAATCGTTCCCAAAAAGAAAAGAAAAAGACGAAAATGAAAATCGCAGCAAAATATTTCTCCACAGAAAAAGAAAAAAAAAGATATTGAAAATAAATAGCAAAATATTTCTCTGCAATTTAATCGAGTTAAAAATTTAATTAAGAAAACGCCGGCGAGTTTGAACGGGGGCACCGATCGGCTGCTTATTTCTCCAACAGTCAGATTTCCAACAACAGTTGATCTGAACCGTCCGATGAATCAGGGTTTCCCTTTTCACGCCGTTCGATCTGAAGACCTAAACCCACCTCCCCCGCTTTTTTGTCATCAAGGTACGTCACCAGTCAGATCCATAACAACAGTCGATCTGAACCGTCCGATGAAACAGAGTGTCCTTTTTACGCCGTTCGATCTGAAGACCTAATCTAACCTCACCGCTTTTTGTCATCAAAGGTAGGCCACTAGTCACATCCATAACAAAAGTCGATCTGAACCGTCTGATGAAATAGACTTTCTTTTTCACGCCGTTCGATCTGAAGACCTAAACTACCTGCCCGCTTTCTGTTATCAAAGTGGGCGGCGGATGCTTACCCCCATCGGTCAGATCCACGACAGAAGTTGATCTGAACCGTCCGATGCAAGAGGGGTTGGTTATCACGCCGTTCGATTATGAAGACCTACCTCCTCCCGCCTCTTCATTACAGGGCGGCACGTTTCTCGTGAACGTTTCTTTTCGGGTGCTGTTGCGCGGTGGTGACGATGCTCTTGGAACCCTCGATTTCCTTCTCTCTTCTAACACTCTTCTTATTCTCTTTTGTTTTGATTTAGTCTCCAAGTTATCGTGCCTGAAGAAGAAAAGTTTTCGGTGGTCTCTCTCTATCTCTCCGTCTTTGTCTCTCTCTGCCTATGCTATTTTTTTCAACAGTCGTGAAGAGTGCCACAATCTATCTCCTGTGATTGGTTCCATCGAAACCATCCCTTCACTTTGTTCGCTAGTCACTTTGTTCGCTAGTCGATCTGATTTCCTTTCTTCATTTTTTTTTCTCTTCTTTTCTTTCGTCATCCGAAGGTGCGCTTCTCTGCCGTCTGCCGTCTTTGTGGATTCTCTAAGAGATTTGACAGTTTTTTGGAGATCATCGGTTTGCATACTTTTTGTCGGAGTCCTTTTTATGAACATCTGAAATCGATCGGCGCTCGCTTCTCGCTTCGCTCGAAGGGTCTATTTGTCTGATTTCATTTTTAGCAAGAAGTCTCTTGCGAATCGCTGTTCCTTTGTCTGTCGAGATGGACTCTGTCTCTGGTGTTGCTAGACAGGAGGTCGTGCACGGGACATATCCAGAGGTGATACTTCCTTGGAAGCGTAAGTGGAGGAACAACGGATCGAAACAGAGGTTTCGAAACAGGAGTAATAATAAGCAGCAGCAAGGTGCGAAAGTCTTTGTGTTGCAGTCCGGTGTTTATGATCCTCCGAGACTGAAAGATTTGCAGCGTCAAAACCGCTTGAAGACCAGACGTCACTTTCCGAGGCGCAGGAAGAGCGTGCCGAGGGCTCCTTTCAACGATAGTTCGTTCCTGATGAGAGTCCGTCGCTCAGGGGGTTTGGCTTCACTTGTGTCTCCTGCCGCTGCTACTACTCCTGCCTTTTTCTCCACTCCTGTTTTTTCTCCTGCACCTCATCACTATAGGGAGGGTCTTCTTGTGGAGGAAGTTAAAGATCTTGGAGTCAATGGTTATGGATCTATGGCAGGTCTTATACATCTGCGAGCGTTTGATGATGAGCCGCGTTCCATGAGCACTGGTTCTGTTGCTAATGAGTCTTCTACTAGAAACGATGGTACTGCTACTCAGCAGCCGGCTCCATCCAGTAGTCCACAATCATCTGTTCAGCAGTTAGAGCAGAGTCTTGAACAGAGGTTAGATCGGGATGTTAGCCGGTTTGAGATGACATATCCATTGACATATGGCATGAACAACGCTTCTCAGCTCATGGAAGTACGTCTTGCAGAGCAGGAAAGTCATATTGCGTATCTGGAGGACGAGAACTTGACATTGAGGGAGCGCTTCTTCCTGATGCAGCAAGAGCTCATCGAGCTCCAACAAAGGGTACAGGGAGGTGGTGTTTCTAGTGTTATACATGAGCATGAGGATGCATGTTCAGATTATGGAAGTTCAGATTGAGTTGAAGTCGTCATTTTTTCCAACCCGTGATGTTGTCTTCTTACGCTCCCCTTTGTGCTGCTTGGCTCTGAGGTAGCCACTCCAATGGAGCTTCTAAGCCGGGCATAATGCGAACCGACCCGATCCGCTTGCGGTCGATGGATGATGGTCTGGAGTGCGGCTCTCCGGGAAGCCTCTCATACTCCTTGTAAGTGGATGGGTCTGGCCTTCGTGAGAAGTGTAGGTTTTCCGCTCAAAACTGTATTCTGTTGCATTGAACGGAAAATTTCTTCTTAGAGGCTTCTTTCTTGTGCCGGAAGAAGCAGCTGCTGAAGTCCTGGGATGATTTGTCCTACAGGTGATTGTTATAGACAACACACATGCTCCGGGTTAACTTGAGGTCATATCTTGCGGTAAGACCTACCTCTGGTTTCTAGGTGTGAAGATTATTCACCATCTTTGCTGTTTTCAGCATCCCTTGTACATGCAAGCTACACTGTTTAGCTGGAATTCTTTACAAGATTGATGTCCCATCTGAAAAGGGACACCAACATTCATCAAAACTTTTGAAAAGTGCAGGAAAAGGAGTTTTCAACGCAGCAAGTGAAGGTTGTTATAGATGTATGATGGTTCTGTATGTAGAACACTAAGATATGAGCGCAATGTTTAGAGCATCATTTCTTGGTTCAATGGAGACTCGTCTTTTGGTTTCTCACTGTTGGCTTTCATGATGTTCAAGCAATTGTGTTATTGCCTTGGAGTGTGGGTCATAAATGAAATGGAGTTTTCTGGCGATGTGCTATCTGTCTTGTCTATTTATGCGTGTTTACTTGAGCTATGTGCCTTTCTGGATTTTGATGTGTTGCAGCCTGGATGATATGGAGAAAGTTTGATACTTCTCTGTCATTGTCTTAACATCCAGCACAACTTGGCATTCTCAAGGGAATTCTTCTCAGTGGTATGCTAGGACGATTGGTACCCATGCTCGAGGTTCCTCGCTCCTGCCGTCAGCTGCTAGTATGCTATGCTGTTCATTTGAGGATGCAAAGAAAAGATAGAAGTTTTGTTGCTGAAATGAGTTGGAAATTGACTTGGCAAAAATCTTTCACCTATGGTTTTTGTGGTCTTTGTCTGTTGTCAGATGGGTTTTCTTTAAAGATGTAGCTTGGACCTGTGAGTTCAGGGTTTCTGACTTATTGTGTTGTTTGGGAATGTTTTGTTTTAAAATTCCAAGAATGTGATTGCTGACTTTGTGACCTGTGTGAACTTGAGTGTTTATTTTGCAGAGTGAAAATGAAATTTCAAATTGTTTTTCTGTTATGAAGTATGGATTCCTCCAGTTTGAAAGCTATTTCTACCAAAAATAGTTAGTGCTTTGTTATGCCTACTGCACTGTACTAGTGATTGGTCATGAATCTCTCTGTTCTCAATCTCTTGAGCTCCAGGTTGTTTTGTAAATCACTGCCAGTCAGACGACTAACATATCATTTCTAAGAGTTGTTAAAATTAAGTTTTGCAGCAATTACATGTCCCTTACATGACGACTGGATCCTTGTAGCACTGTAATGATTTCTTGCTTTTTGATTTGCTGAAGTGGAGTTTGCAGACAGGTTCACTACCAGCAGGCTCTGATTCCTACTCTGGAGGAAGGATATCAAAGTATGTGTTTGGCATCTGGGTAGTAGAGGATGGAACTCTTCAAAACTTTACAAGATGACTATTGTTATGAATGAACGATTCAACACTGTTGATGAACTGTCTTCACCTCATCACAATTGTTACTCATTTGTTTCACATGCAATGCTATAAGTAGTATTGCCTCAATTTTTGTCTGTTTGATGATGTCATGAAAAACAATAATACAAGTTCGGATCCTCATATTGCCTGAAAGACCAATTTTATTGTTTTATTGCAGAATATATATATGTGTTTTTAGTATATCATTATCATGCTAGGTCTTTGTGACTACGATTTGGGTCAGACAGAACAGCAGAAAGGAAAAGAGAAAGTAGTGAGATGCTGGCAGCAAAAGGTCCAGACACAATAGTGTGCTCCTTGACTACAAATGCTTATGTATGGTCAAAATGTGCCTCCCAGTTGCATGGAATAGTTTTTAACTGTTTTCCAGCAAAGCCGATGAAAATGTTTTCACTATTATTTGATGAAGGAAGGAAATTTTTGTGATGAAGAAGATTAAAAATGTTTAAAACAATAACAACATCTGGTGTGTGTAATGCTTTAGTGTAAAGGGGCTAATGCAGAACTGGAAATTATGCTAGGGTTTAGGGTTTAGGTATGAATAATGTCATAACCAGTCAAGCCCACTTTGGTGTAATCACACCATCGATTTGCACATTGAACATGGCAATAACAATTGAAAAACAAAAAGTTAGAAGGGTGCCATAAGGTGACGAATCGCATTTGTTGGCCTTGCCTACCAAGGCAAGGATATCATGTTTAGATCCATTATATAGTATAGTAGCTCAAGGGAATTTGGCCCCTAGGTAATAGGTATATTTTTATATGAGGATTTTTGAAAGATGATACTTTGGATTTTGTGTTGAAACTTGAGATTAGTTATAGAGTTCTATCTTGAAGGATTTGGGTTTCATTTAGAGGAGTTTTTTTGAAGATTCGGTAGATTTTTGCATGGTGAAATATCTGAGTTTACATGATTCTTCTTTTGCCTTTAAGATACTTTTAATGTAAATGGGTTTAGGGTTTAGGGTTTATACTTTTAATGTAATTGGCAAGGCCACAGTGTGACACACCCCTTGTTGAACTTGTGTGGGTCCAGAAACCACTTCCAAACTCCACTCCAATGGAATGAGATCATTTAAGAAGCCATTGCAAGAAGCTCCAATGTTCACCATCACCTTGTGGGTGATTACTGGGATGGTGCACAATTAATTGTTTAGAATTGGATTATTGCTACTTGGTTTACAAGTCATGCACTAAGGTTTTTGCAGCATAGCATTGCAGGCACAATTTTCATAAAGGGGTGATGCACGGATCATCAGAATTTTGACAGGTTTAGAATTAGTCTTGGATAGTTTTGCAGTATGCACATCACATTATTCAAGTTAGTGCTCCTTTGTCCTTGAAACAACTAGCTGCCATATATATCCAGGACTGATTTTGAGTCCAAATTAAGAGTAATAATCCAATGTCATTATGTATGAGTCTCTTAAATGCCCATCATAAAGTGCCTAAGCTTCCAGACTTTGGAAATTTCTTAAAACTTCATGAATGCACAGAAAATTGCATTTTCTCTTTTGGTTCAGTATTCATTCACTTGCTAATACATGCCAACTTTTCATCCATTCACATTTTTTCAGTTTCTTCAACCTTCAACCCTAGTGTAATGTGAACTAGTCCAATTACAACCTTTCCATCCAATCAGGGGATTTCTGCCTCAATGTTGAAATGCTCCCAGTGACAAGGGCTCTCTTCCTTTCTCCATTTCCACTTCTTTGTACCTGTTCTTCGGTGATAAAGTTCATTCTTGTAACAAACATGTATTACGTGACAGTCATTTTGGGACTGGACAACAGCTCCCATACTTACTTTTTGGAGAGTATTTGCTTTGGCAACCAGCTTCTAAGCAGGCAACTAATGACGATTCATTCAAACAACTAAGAGGCATAATAAACTCTACTGAACTCTACTGTTCATATTAAAAAATCAGTGGCATCTCTGCCAGCCCCTGGCTTTCTAGAATCACAAGGATTTAAGAAGTCTTGTCAATCTCCAGATTCCATGCATGCCATTTGAGAAAACACATCAATGGAAGATGAAGAGAAAGGGATGAGTGCCCTTCCCCTCAATTGCAATGTGACACCCAGAGGCTACCTCCATTTTGGATCTCTAATTACCCAACAATTTCTCTCCTTGACACAGGAGAACATCATCTTAGCAGCTGGCATTGATTGAAGTAGCAAAGCACAGCATTGGCTTGTACATGGTCTTTCAACAAGCTCTGAACTCACTGCAACCTTTCTTAACATCCATGTAGATGCGATGCAACACACACCCAGGCTACAAAACCTCTATCCAATATACATACAGGAGACCACTTTGTTCTGCCAGTTGATACAGAGCATGCATCTATCTATTGGCAATTGGGCTCTCTGGAGGGGAGGCAAACTACCCATCTTTTGCAAGGGATAATAGGCACATTTGGGTATATGCAGGCATTTCAGGGGGTCATTCAGAAAGAGAATGGATTCGGCTTGAGTGATTTTTGAGGATCTATTGTACAGCAGAGCCACCAAGGCAGGCATTCCAAACTGATTTGTTTTTTTTCTTTACCTGTTTGACATTGCTGTCACCCATCCTTGGCGGAGTCCCCATAATACGTGAGAAGAGCCGCTTCAATGGTGAACTTCCTGGTCCTGTTGAGATGGATCTCTTGGAAGCATCTTCTGCAAGCAAGCTCCTCAGTGGTGTGTGTGACCTTCCAAAGTTTCCTCTTCCACTCTGGCCTTCTTTGCTAGCGCTGCCATTCTCAACTCTGCTGCAGGAGGCCATGGCGTCTTGTATGCTGTCCTTTATAGGGCCTGACGCAGGTAGAATCTGGTCATCAAGAGATGTTGCTGCAGGACCAGGTGATGGGGAGTGAAATCCATTGGTTGTGAGCACTTCCAAGCGAGCAGGAGTCCCTCTGCCTCCACTTGAATATGCTTCAGCTTGCTCCTCCCACAAATGGTCCTGCTGGGAGCTTGAGTGTGGGTGCTGCCCAAGTACAGAAAACATGGTAGTAGAAGTCGGTTCATGATTTTCTGCAGTTTCAGGATTAGATGCTTGCAGCATGGTTTCCAGGCTGTGGCCATTTGTTAACAACATGGGTTTCTGAAGCAAGGGTAGGGCTCTCAAAGAAACTGAACTGTGGTCGTGATCAGCTGTTTGTATCTGCATGACATCTGAGCTCAAATGTGTCTGCAGTCCAGTTTGATCTGAGGTTGGAACCTCATCATCAATGAGGTCAGTTGATGAAGCATGTGAAACCTCACAGGTGTTCTCCTTTAATTGATCGGAACATGCCAAAGGGAGAGGAGCTTCATTTCTCATATCAGTTACTTCAGATTCATTTGTGTCATGGCTGTGATTTTCGCATGGTTCTCTAACATCTAAAATAGCTTGTTCCTTCACTAAATCAGCTTGTTGAGCCTGCACACCATTACATCTGACATGATCATTGCTTGGATTGTTGAGGTCAACATTATCTTCATTGGTTTCTGCACAGCCACATCAAAACTTTAAACAAGCCAGTTTTCATCCATCATGATAGTTCTAGAAAGATGAAAGAAAACACCTCAACCTGATTATGACTGCCTTTTGGACCTCAACTCCGTTCTCCCATTGACATAGACATAAATGTAAGAAATTAGTTGGTATTCATTTACAGCTGATGCAAACAATGCAGCCTGTGTTTTCCATGTCAAATGCTGTAGATAAACAATGGGTCTTTGCACCAGGAAGGTGGGAAATCAGTAATGAAACCATGAGTCCCCAAAACAGGTACCCACAATCTCTCATATGTCATCCCTATCTGCAACAACTTTGCATATCAGTGTACTTCAGGAGAAATGAGATACTTGAACATGACAAGCAATTTGTGCTAGTGTACATACCTGGGAGAGATTCCAGATCAATACTGGCACCATCAGAACTCCTATCTGCCTGACCACTTGTTCTCTCTTCTTCATTGTCTCCAATTGCAGCATGTGAGGTACCCAATAGAATGTGCCTGGACTGCAGATCCACTGATTCACCTGAATCTTTCTCTGCAGCTGTCTTCTGTGCCTGATATGCACAGCTCTCTTGCATGCTTAGAGCATGTAATGTCTTCACACAGGAGTTCAAGTGGGTACCTTTGCCAGTAGCTAAGCTGGTATTTTCTTCATCCAAATCATTGACCCCTTGAAATCCTTCTGTCTTAGCTAGTTCTTCCAGCTGTTCCGTAGCATTACAGGTTCCATTTGGAGATGCTGGATAGTTGTCATAATCCAACTGCTCTACCTCATTACCTGAGGCAACAGACAAAGGAAGAATTGGAACAGTAAGATGCACATCTTTACCCACACCATCAACTGTCACCAGCTCCTTTGCAGGGACCACAAAATTGTCCTGCATAGTTGGAGCATGACTTGGATTGAAATTCAGGGACGCCTCAGCAGATGTGTCTCCAGAGCTCTCATCTTCTTGTTTCTCAGAAGTTTTCACTGGGTAATCCCCTGCATTGTCTAGCATCTGCTTTGAAGCAACTGGGTGATTGGTGTCAGCTGCAAGGGCCATAGTTTGTTCCTCACAAGGTCTGTGCTCTTTCTCATTTACCTCAGTTTCAGATCTGTCATCCCCTGGCATCTCCAGATTCCTCTCAGGGAGGAGGAGCCCCTCAGAGATGTCTAGTGTTCCCACTGACATAACTGTATCACAATTTTCAGCTTCAAGAGATCTACAAAGTTCATTAAGACAGTTCAGATGTAACCCTTGTCCTTCAATCTCTTCCAACTTTGGCTCTTCTGCAGGAAATGCAGGCTTATGCTGTAGTGTTGGAGTAGGTCTAGTTTCAAAAAGAGGGGACATGTGGGCAGCAGCAGCAGCCGATTCACCAGCTATGTCCTCTTCCTGCTTACAGAGATTGACTTCTCCCATGACTGCTTCAGCAACTCTCTCATCTTCTGCCATATCAAAACTTCCATCGGACACATTGTCGGATCTATCTAATTCCTCAGCTGCCTCAGATGTATCATCATAGATCAGATGACCTCTGAGAGACGCAGGACCTGCAAGACCAAGGCATCAACTAGCACAATATGAGGAACCCCTGCTGAAAGCCATTTCACATGCAAAACCCATGTGTGAGAATTGCAAACCAATGGAGGGATTTCTGTCAGTAATCTGCACATACACAATCTTGGCTGCAGCTCAACAACTACAGCCTGAAGTTGTCCAGAATGGGTATTCAAGCTTTGAATGCAGTTCAATTAAGGTCCCTGGTTTCAAGGCATTCACCTGGTTCCCTCTCAGAAATGGTATCTGATTCAGCCCCATGCATTGGTTTTGTTGTCTCTGCAGGCTCCAGTGGCAGTGAGGGTGCAACACCATGGGCAGTGGCCATCTCAAGATCTTCAAGCTTTTTAATAGTGTTGCCTTGTGAACCTTCATGTACAGGAAGATCATGTACTATTGTGGTTGAACTTGTCTGCCACATACCCAAACAACTGAGTTCAAAATCTCCAATTCACAAAAGTAACTCACCTAGTGCCTAGTGCAGAAAGGATGTTTCACCCAAACTCTGCTTCCACAACCAAAAACACAAAAAACATTCAGCAAGAAAATTCTGCTATGTTCCCAGCATTTTTTTTCAGTGAGCAAATATGTGCCACCTTGTCATCAACACCCAAATCTTGATGGAGGATGCCCGCTACAGCTTCATCCTGGACGTCAAAATGCAAATGATGGTGAGCATTCTCTGTCACAGGGATTGTGCCCCTTCCAATTCCTGTGTCTAGTGGCAACTTCTTGGTGTGTCCTCCTCCATCACCTGGCATCATCCAGTTGTTTTGAACTGCTGCTGATTTGGTCTCCTTGACTACTAGATCCTCAGCCAGTATTAACGAGGCTGAAACTCCCATTTCCAAAAGATTCAAACTTGTTTCCTGAAGCAAGCATGCCATGCTCCCTTTATCCACACCATCTGTAGCTTCTTCCTCTGCACATGAACCAGGAGCATTGGTCACCACTTCTTCCAATACTTCTCTGATTGTTGGTGACATTCTATTTTCAGATTCCGTTGTTTCCACAATTCTGTTCATATCAAACCTCCTGTTTGCAGAGAACTGATTATCCCCATCTTTGATGACTGCACCCTCCACAAGATCTGCATTGACAGATTTGGCAGAACTTGAGGCAAGGAAATCAGTCATTAAGGTAGAGACTGGAGGATCTTGGTTAGCATCCACTGCAACTGATCCTGTTTCAACAGAACAATCCAGAGTGGGTGACTTCTGGCTAGAAGCAAGTACAGCCAAACTCTCCTCATCCAAGTGCACTGGATTCAGAGAGTGGGTGCTTGGTAAGACAAACACATTTGTGGAAGTTTCCTCTAGCCCAGGCTCCTGTTCAAGCACCAAAAACTCTTCCTGATTGGCAGATGGCGGTTGCTCCAGATCTGGCTCCAAGGCTTGTTGTGGGGTGACAGAAGTTCCAGCTTGAATGTCAGTTTCCTGTTTAGAATTAGGAGAAGTCGCTAACTGCTCTGAAGGGAGGTCATGATAACTATCAAGAGAGGCTGTCAACAATCCTGAGTGAGACAGGGACACTGTGTTCTTGTTAGTTTCCTGATGATTATCAGGAAACACAATGCTTTCTTGCAAAGTACCGGGAGAAAATGTTGCTGCACTGTCAGAGTGGGTCCCAACTGCTTCCTCCAGATCCAGGAAAATCGCAGGAGATTCCAAGTTTTTACTTGGGTAAGCCATGGTGTTTTGTGTTGTGGCAGCGATCAACTCCTGACTATCATCACCCACAGTTACACTGTCCTGAGCTGAACTACACCCTGAGTTGGGCATCAGCTCCATAACCAGAAAATTTGAAGTGTTAAGATTTCCACTCCTACCATGATCCTCATCAACATCAGGTCTGATTGACCTCTCAAGAGATGTGTCTGAAGATGACTCCAAAACTTCTTGCTCAGCAGTCATTTCATCATATTTCCCCTGGTTCATGGAGGCATGAGATAAGTGAGAAGATAGGTCTTCAGAGGGGAACCCTATCAGGGGGTTTTTCTCTGTGCTCAAACTCAACTCTTCCGAGGTAGCTGCTGTGGTAAATGCCTCCTCCTCCTCCTCCTCCTCCTCCTCTGCCTCTGCACAGAGAAGGTTAGGAGAGGGTGACTCTGAAGAGATTGCAGGAGTTGATGAACTTTCCCCAATTTCTGCAATTTGCAGATCAACCTGGTTTTCTTGAGTGCCCCCCATATCAGTAGAGGGCTGGTGAGTTTGCATGTCTTTCATTGCTGCACTGGCAGTTGGTTCCTCAACATTCACTTCATTCCAACCTTGTGGCTCACAAGCCAGTGGTGAAGAAGATGATCGTAAAGTTGGCAGAGCTAACTTGCGCTCACCAGAGTCTGCATTCTGCAAGCCCTCCTGCTGCTGTGCATAGTCAACACTTGATGATGACAACTCTGTAGAAGCTATAAAAGTCTTCTCCTCTGCATCCTCAATACGCAAGTGCAGCTGGTCATCTTGAACCTGATTAACTTCATTGGATATCAACTCCTCTGCAGTAGTCTCACCTTCATGATAAACTGGTAACTCTATAGACAGCAAGATCTCTGACCTTGTCAACCCTTCATGTGCCAATGGTTGAGAAATTGAGCTCCTTTCAAGGTCTGCAAAGAATGCAAACAGTTACTCAATCTCCAGACAAACACATAATCCCAAGAAGAATTCAAGAGTGACACAACTGTAAGGTAAGCAAAAATAAATTCAATATGTACAGTTCTGACAGTCGTTTTCTTGCTCAAACATACAATCCACACAATAGAGAAACAAGTACAGCAACAAGACAGGTGGACACAGTAGACTGACCAGGTTGCAATGGGGTTGTTGACATGTCAGAGGATGTGAGGGAGCAGCTATCATCATCATCTCCAGCAACCTTGAATTTCTCAGATGTTGCTAGAAGTACCGTTGCACTGCTCCCATTCTGCTTGTGGTGTTGTCCGATTGAGATTGATTGGCCTCCCTGCACTCCTCTTACAGGTTTGGCTGTTGTTGCATTCTCTGCTGCTGCCAAGGACAGTTCTTTCTCTGCTTTCCTGCTTGTTGTTTCAGCTTTCTTGGGTGAAGGAGTCAAGGAAGCTGATCCAGCTCCTCCTCCTCCTCGTACTAATAGAGCAGGAGTCTTCTCCTTACCCGGTGGTGTAGAAATGCGTTGTTGTTGTTTTGTCCCCTGGGGAGATTGCAGTGACTGAGAAGGAGTCCCAATCCGAACCCCGTTCCTGCCAATCCCTCCTGCATTCACACGGATCACTACATTTTGAGTCAGAATTCCTTCCCTGCAGCAGCTGCACTCGCCTCCAGGAGGAAGAGATTCAAAGACATTGTATCCAGTTGTGTCCAGAACCCTAAACCCGGCTGGCAGAAACTTGAGCTCTAGATAATCATCCAGGGTTTCTTCAGTGGAAGTGAACATTGATAGAGACGTTGGAGAGCCATACCTCGAGCAAGGAGAAAGGGATGTTTCTTCTCTTCCACTGTAGGTGGAATGATTGTCTTCTTGTTGTCTTCAGCAGCAGGTGGCGTTGCTACTGCTGCAGCATTGAAATCAATGCCTCTCACAAACTCGTCTGTACCACCCAATGATGACCTTGATCTTCTCCTTACAACTTTTGCATCTTTACCAGCAGCACCAGCAGCACCAGCAGCAGGTGACATGCTGTTGTTGCCCTTCTCCCCAGAACCTCCTGCTCCTGCTCCAGGACTTGGAGTGTTGTTGTTACTACTAGCTCCAGATTTTGCAGCTCCATTGTTGGTTCTCTCGGGAGAAGAAGAAGAAGAAGAAGAAGCCGCCACACCTTTCCCTTGAGTATTCTCACCAGGTGAGAGACTTGTCACGGAAGGCGCTCGCCGATGATAATGATGATGGCTTCTCTTTGACGGGGTCACGACGGTGGTCTTCTTCTGAAGTTTGGAGCTCGGGGAAGAAGGATTTCCCATGATGACGTCCGTCAGCTGGCCACTATGAAAACTTCACCACAGAAAAATGCAACAAATTTTCTTCTTCTATCAGCAACAAATTACTACAGATCCTGATTCTCATGTGTAGAAGAAGAAGAAGAAGAAACTCTGGGGTTGCTGCTGCGGCGCAGTCATTGCGCGTTCATCTGAACCAATGTCTGAAGCCATTGCTGTTCAGTGATGAAGAAGCAGAAGAAGAAGCAGAAGACCAAAAAGGCAAAATGATCTTACAACGTAATAACAACGACGCTTCTGTGAAACCAAAGAAGCTTTTTATTTTTTGAAACTATGGAAGGGAGAGCATTTCATTAACTAAAACAACAACAACAACAACAACAGCAACAACGTCTCACAAAACAAAATCGCAAATGGGGAAATGAGCACAAGAGAAGGAAGAAAGAAGAAAACATGCAGCGAGCGAGCGAGCGAGCGAGCGAGGCGAGCAGACAACACGTTCACTTCCGCTCACAAACCAAACACAGCAGCAGCAGCAACAGCAGCAGCCGCCTTTTTTTGGCTGGCTATATATATATATATATAGCCAAAATGATATATTAAAAATTCAAACGTGCTGAAAGAGGTTTTAAAATAGATAATTCGACCAAAATTTCAGAAAAAAATCCCCAGATTTTTAATCATGGTTCAAGTAAGAGTAGCTAAAAATTATAGAAGATTTTTTTAATTAAAAAATTTGGCTTTTCTCAGATTTAGCTTGATTTTGGCTAAATCTTCCTGTGGATGATCATCACTTTGGCTATAACACAAAATTGCCCAATAATAATAATAATAATAATAATAAACAAAAACAAAACGAGGGGTGTGTGTTACACACTATGGCCTTGCCATTTACAATAAAAAAAAGTATCTTTTAAGGCAAAAGAAGAATTATGGAAATTCAAATATTTCACCATGCAAAAATATAATCTTCAAAAAAATATTTTTTTTAAAAAAGAAATTAAACCAAAAATATAACCTTCAAGATATTATTATAACTCTATTAATAACTAATCTCAAGTTTCAACACAAGCCAAAAATGTCATCTTTTTCAAAAATCCTCATATTAAAAAAAATAGACCTATTATTATTATTTTTATTTATTATTATTATTATTACCTAGTAGGGGCCAAAATCCCTTGAGCTACTATAACTCTATAAATGAATCTAAACACACCAAAACTTGGCGGCAGTGAGTGAGAGTCTCTGTAGCCGCAGAGACGACCCCAAAAAAACCCCCCAAAAATTCCGGATTCAAACGGAAGTCAGCGAACGTCCAAAAACGTAAATTGTTTTCATATGGTTTTCAATAGTTCATCATTATTTATTTGTTTTGGATTTTTGGTGTTTCAAATTGGCCCCCAAGTTACGAATAAATGCTACATCATTGACTTCAAGTATTAATAAATGCTGGAACATTGAACCCCCCCCCCCAAGGGTTGCGCAAATTGGCCTCCCCCAAATTTGATGGTTAGCCCTTTCTTTTTTTTTTCAGCCTTGGGGGCCAATAGAAGGCCATAATAAAGTTCAGCATTTATTAGTAACTTGGGGCAGATTGAATTTACATTTTTATTTTATTTTTTTCCTATTTCAGCCTTGACTTCCTAGTGTTAAAGCCCTTGAGAGGCTGATTTCTAACTTTTGCACCAATAGGAATGCTGGATTTGGGTTGAACATTGGCCCTCACTCCTAAGTGTAAAGGGGGGGCCCTAATGTCAAATTGAATTTTGACAAATTAATATAAATATCATGGACATGAAAAAGCACATGTTAATTTGTTGGCGGGTATAGAAAAGGAGTGATGTAATTATTAACAAAAAAAAGTAAATTAAAATAAAATGAAAAAATATTATTATTATTATGAAGCACCTCGTTGTAAAACAAAACTAAGTATTTTTTGCAATAATATGAAGCAAATTTTTTTTTGAAATCAAATGCAAAAACTTAAAAATTCTTGGTACAAAGCTCTTTACAATTTGCATGCAACATGTAAGTACTAAGTTCACTATTGCAACTCTTTAAAGAGGATTTGACAACACTCATATGAATAAAGTCTCTATAGCAACCATGGTTTGTATAATAAGGATAGTGTAGAAAAGCATATTTGCATGCACACAAAAGACAAAGCTGATCATTGCATGCTTCACATTATTGTTACCACATGATGAGCATAAGGATGATAATCATCTCTCATCTCTCCCCCCCCCACTATCCCTTTGAAAGCCCTCAATGAATAGGGTTTTATAAAGGTGA
>Ga0209208_10006820_pt1 | contig 15684 bp, 13 predicted proteins | sample S1TSphfallax_3_FD_187694 | JGI IMG/M metagenome (GOLD analysis project Ga0209208, IMG submission 187694) | Host-associated microbial communities from peat moss isolated from Minnesota, USA - S1T2_Fd - Sphagnum fallax MG (SPAdes) (version 2) | ecosystem: Host-associated > Plants > Peat moss >...
GAGGCCACGTTGTCTGGTCATTATTTGAGATCTTAAGTGATATGTTGAGATCTAAACCTCTCGAGCCCATCTATATTCGAGATCTCAAATGAGATGTTAAAACCCTGTGCTACTGCTGCTCATGTTCTGGCCATTTTTTCGGTGCTCCTGTTGCTCATATTCTGGTTTCATCAAGGGTGAATCTTGCATGATATGTGATCAAGTAGGATATACATTTTGCCTTCGTTTGATCACACCAGAGATATTTTTTCATAGTTCTGCATCTATATGAGACATGATTATCTGATGTAGGAGCTATTCTTTTTTTTCTCCAATAACTTGGTATACAGAGGGCAGTCACATAGCTTAATTAGAATATTGTTGCCCTAGCAAGTCAATGGCATAAATGAGACTACTGCACTGTTGGCATTAGATCAATGGTCCGAACTTTCAATGAACATACTATCTTAATTTATATTTATCTCTCTACTTTTGATATCAAGATTCCTTATTCTGAAAACGGATTACGGTATCCTGTCGCAAATTCCCTTTTTTTTTGGGTTCAAAAGGCCTGAAAGCGATAGAAACCTGTTTTGTTTGGGGAGGCAGTAGTCCAAATGTGTACTGGCTACAGTATTAAGAGTTCGTTGAAATAATGTCGTCAGTCAGTCAAAGTCTGCCGAGAGATGCTGGCCACCTCGGCTCCATTAGCAAATTAAAAAAAGAAACACTGCTCTTAATGCACTTCAAGGTTCAGGGCTTCCTTCGCGGCAACTCCTCTAGGGTAGGTACCGTACGTGTGGAGGACTATAGGCGAACATGACCAACATCGCCTCAACTCCACAAAACTGTGTACGGAGACAGTGGGATAATTAGAAACGATGACAATATTCTACTAGTAAGCAAATCAACGGTACAAACCTGCAGTCCTCGTATTTGCACGGAGTTGAAATACATTATCACGAGGAGCAATGATTTTGTTGTGAGGAAGTCAAAGCTTATGGGAAGAGTTAGAATAATATTTTTGAACTAATCTATTAAATTTTGTACTCATTTTGTGTTGTTGTTTTTCAATTCCATATGGGTTCGTTCTATGTTTAAATCACTACAGATGTAATAATTATGCAAATATGTATTTTGAAATGTATTTTGTGTTGGGTTTTACTTTTGATTTTAATTGTTATACAAACTATGTATGTTTGAAAATAATATGTTAGACAAAATTCAAAAATAAAACAAGGTCAAAATATTAGCACTCACCAATATTTATTGGGCATTTTCATCATCTTTGCATCATGAAAACACCTACCATAGTGAATCATGTATGGATGAATGATATTCTTGGATGAAAAAAATGGATGAAGTTTTATAAAAGATGGATGCCAAACCTATGAAAACTCATGGATGACCCACTATCTCATTCATAAAAAGTGCAATAATTTCATGTTGGTTTTTATCTTGAAAAATACAACACATGAAATGTTGGGAAATACTTCAAGTTATATTACATATTTTCTTAATGTGAATCTCTGCAACATTTAAACCATTTAAATTTTTTAATTAAATCCAATGTAGTGGCATATAAACTTGTTGACCCACTAATAGGTATTTGTCAATCCATATAATTCCCATTCATCACCATGAGGCATGTGCCCATTAAACATTGAAATAATACCTAATTACAAGCCTATTGACCCACCAGGAGGTATGTGCCAATCCATAAACTACCCATTCACCACACATAGTCATGTGCCCATTAGGAATTGAAACAATACTAGGTAACCACTAACACTTTACATTGTTTATAACATTTCAAGCTATTTGTTATTTTCATTCACAATTTCAACCTTTTGCATCTAGCACCATTCTTATTACTTATATAATCAAATTGCATTTCCCCCCTCTATTATTAATTTTTCCAATATATAACTGAATTTGCATTTACTCCACCCACCCTTATTGTTTAGCTACATTTTTTCTACCTTTAAAACATGTTTGCAAACATGAAACCTTTATTCTACAATGGGAAGAAGAAAATTGACACCAAATGTAATAACAAACATTTTGGAATCAATGATTGAATACATATTAATTTCAAGCATACTAGATAGAATTTGTAAAATGATAAAAAACCAATGAAATATTTAAAGATGATACTAGACTAGACCCCCTTCTGTATTTGCTCAAAATCAGAACATGGGGAACATAATGGAAAAGGGTAATTGATAAAACAAATGAATGGGTGGCATGGTGATGGGCTAATGGGAAGATAAACAAAAAAAGTCTTGCATTGTTGAAATAGATTGTACATATTTCTGAGGAAGATATGGAAAATTACAATTTGGCAATGTTTACAGATGCCACAAATTTCTTCAAAGACTGCACGGGTTTGAAAAAACCAACTCTAGAACATTTTTTTACAAACCTCCTAAGCAATTTGTTAATAGAGGATTTGGTAATGCTTGGCAACTTGCTTTCAACAAAGTTCATGAGGCCCCAACAAAAATTGTATGTAACTCCAAGATGACGAGCTTGGGTGCCACCTAAATTTAGGAACAAAGTGTTTAAACAACTAGTGAATCATTGGATGATAGAATCAACCCTAAAACCATAAGACTTGTATGACAATCTAAACAAAAAGATGTGTGGATAAATGATTGAGGAACCGAAATTCAATTGTTCCCATTACATTGTGGTTTAATAGACGTGATAATAAAAATCTATTCAAATTATGTGATGTCAAAAGAAATATTAACTTTAAAAAGAAAAACAAATGAGAGTTGACATTGAACATTAAACAAATCCATAGTGACTATTGAAATAAACCATCACATTAGCACATTAATTAACAAACAAATACTTGCTTTTGTGGTAGTTAAAACACATGCAATTCTTCTACCATTTGGAGCCATTTTGGCAAATGCTATTGCTCTAAACTCATGACTACCAACCACATGGACTAATCAAAAGCAAAGATGTTATGCTAAAACTAAGTGCATAATTAAAGTGGACCACTACAAATATGTAACCAATTAGACATGATCCCAAACTTGGGTTATTTGTGCAATTAGTCCAGTTTTATTTCAAGATTAGGTTGAAGATGTTATTCTATTTATCTTTAAAAAATTTAAATTGATTAGTTTTATTTTTGAATTTTTTCAAAATCTAGAAAGAATTAAAAATTTTACTTGGGGATTTTTTCCAAATCCCTTCCAATGTTGTTTAGTCTTCCATATTCATTTATCACTTGGTGACCACCACATATTGGTTCTATTTCATGTTTTGTTTTCGTGATCTACAAAATTTTCATATTAGCCCTTTCTTATATGATTCTTCTAATCACTACCAATAATGATAATATGCATTGGGCATGTTGGCCACTAGGTTTAATTTACAAGTTACAATTTTTTAAACTATCCAATTTTTTTTAAGTTATTTTTGAACTTTTCCAAGCTCCAAAATTAATTAAATCCATGTTTTACTCTTTGTGTCCTTGTGAGTGTAGGGACAAGCTCATATAGATAGGGCTACAAGAGCTTGGGATAAGTGATGTGGGTGGTGGATTAACAGTAGAACTTGAACATTCTACTTTTGCATTGAGTTCAGAAGGATTGGGGATTATACACATAGACCATGAAAACAAAAGGCAAAACTTAAAGTTGGGAAGAGGTTTGAGTAGTGCCATACCCACACAAAGGAAGAATGAATTTTGGTGAAAAAAATAGGGTTTCGATGAAAGGGTTTATAGTTTTGGATTAATATCTCTAGTTAATTATAAAAACTCAATGGATTTGATGAACAATGGAAATCGATGACCTAATCCACCTACTTAGGTTTTGCCTATATAACCACTTAACTTAAGTAGTTTAGGTAGGTATGAAATATTCCATAAGTATTCCAATGTGGACCATAACGCATGTTATTTGTGAAGTTTGATTTTTGGACTTCAAGGATGGAATTCAACACTTTTGTCACCAAGCCACCCCATTTGTTGTGTAAATGATATAATGTTTATTCTATCATAGACCATATTTCATCTAAACATTACACAAAATTTCAAATTTAATAATTCATATTTTATTGATGATTTGTCAAAATTAAAAAAATGAAAATTTATTCATAAATTTCTTTCAACAATACACATGACTATAAAATTTATTTACTTAAAATGTAAATTTAGTTCAAGAAAATGATTTGAATTTTGTTATTGAATAACATTTTAATGACCATACTTTGGAAAAATTAAATGCAAACACATTTTATAAATGAAAAAACTTTTATGATTAATACATGAATAAATAAAATGTATATTCCATATTTAAACCTTCATTTGGGTTTGAGTATAGATATAAGAACCAAAAACCATGTCGGATAGTGGTGGAAATAGTGAATTTTTTTACATATGTCTTTTCTTGACATTTTAAAGATATACTAATCATTATAAGTTGTGCTAAATGACTAATATGAATGTTGAGGAATTCAAATTTAAAATTCATTAAATTAAATTTTGGGTTTTGGTTTTAGAGAAAGGACATTTGAACTTGAATACGTGTTGCGTCAAATTGTGATTAATTTTACTAAGGACCAGGTAAAGGACTATTGTAATAACATACTTTTGATGGTAAAAAAATTTAGATGATAATAACCTATCCAAGTTCAAAAAACATTCATAATTTAAAATATATAAAATTTAAAATTTTTAGAAACTCAAAATATTTTTCAATTTTTAAATTTTCCAGAGTCCTTTACCACATGTAAATTAGGCATAATGTGCATGACACAGAAAACAAAGTTGTAATTTACGATATAAAAAACAAAAACCTGTTATACAAGGGCAGAGCCATTATGCAAGAGCTCCTTGTTTACCTTGTTTGTGTAACAGACAAGGATTGTAGTATTAGTATGACGATAGAGGGGGAGAGGACGGTTGCCTTAATGGAAGTTGTAAAAGAGAGCCTCTTCAGCCCCCAGCTGTACAGATTAACCACTGCCTTTTGTGTAGTTAAATACAAGACTTTAAAAGGGAGTTGAAGAAGTTATGGAGATAAGAAAAAAACACATTGTGTGTCAGCCTTTTATTTTTAAGTTTTCGAAATTTTGAAGGGGTGACTAATATTATGACAATTTTGGTGCATACACAGCAGTATTGTAAATCGTAAAGTGTGAAACTTCTGGCAAAATAAAAGACGACATAAGTCAAAAACTGGCTCTATGGAAGAAAAAATTTCCATTAGTACTTGGCCTGAGATATCCAACTTTATGGACTAGTTGCACAGTCCTTCAATTATTATGAGGATATCAATGCCTCTACATACAGTGTAGAAGCCGACAATTTCTCATACTCCCCAACCTCAATGTAATAGGTCAACTGCAGTGGCGACCAGCTAGGATCTCATACAACACGAGACCTATACAACTAACATCCCTACCCGTCAATTAGTGCCATCATCTGCACCGGATATTGAAGCTGCTTGATCTAATCAGGGATTTGGGAGGCGGAGGTGAGGTAGAAGAGCTCGTCGGAGGTGCCGTCGGGACTGTAGACGCCCTGCACCTCGTTCAGCACGTTGCACTGCGCCAGCACCTGGTTGAGATCGTTCCCCACGTCGGCGCAGTTCGGGCAGACGCTGTTGATCGCGCAGACGCTGGCCGCCGCGTTCCCGGAAGTGAGCACCACGGTGCAGAAGCCCTCGCCGCTGTGGCAGCACTGGCCTGGCGTCACCCACAGTTGCTGCACCACCGTCGTCGCGTCGCTGAAGGGCGCCCCAGCCCCCGACACCGTCAGGCAGCTCGGCCCCTGAGCCTCCGCCCGATGCATCATGCTGACAGTCATCACCATCAGCGTCGTCGCCATCGCCACGGCCACTCTGCCCATCTTCATCGTGATAGAATATGGCTACTACTGCACCCCGGAACCAATCAGTTAATGTCCCAATCTCAATTGTCCGATGCTGCAATGAAGAGAGCAGATCAAAACTCACAACTTGGCGACAACTGACGACTGTTTTGAACTAATAATTATGAGAAATACTAGTTCTTGTGTGCATACGACGAAGGTGAGGGATTGAGATGAAACTGTGACGGCACGGCCATGGTTTATATAGGACTGTGGGATCCGTGATCTGAGTCTCGTAGTATTGTCTCTGAGTCAGACTTCAGTGACCTAATAGCCTTGATCGTTCATTTGACTATGGGCAGATTGGCTTCTTTGAAATTGATGGAAATTGGTTCTGATCTAGACTTCAGTGACCTAATAGTCTTCATAGTTCATTTGACCACGGTCAGATTGCCTTCTTTGAAATTGATGGAAATTGGTTTTGATGGCTTCGTTGAAATCGGTGGAGTCCAACCGTCTGACATTCTATCTACCACTATGTCATTGAAATGTGAAGATATTAGTTGGGTGGAGGAAGAGGTTTCTCTTCTTGACAATTGTTGTCTGGGTTCACTTTTTACTAACATCGGTCTTCTTTTCAACTGAGTGCAAATTGGACTTCCTCTCGGATTGCAATAAATGATTTTGAGTTCCTTTCAACTCCGTGCAAATACGAGGACTGCAGGTTTGTACCGTTGAATTGCTTCGTAGAATATTGTCATTGTTTCAAATTATCCCACTTTTCCTATCACAGTTTTGTGGAGTTGACGAGATGTTGGTCATGTTCGCCTATAGTCCTCCACATGTACAGTACCTACCCTAGTGGAGTTGCCGCGAAGGAAGCCCTGAACCTTGAAGTGCATTAAGAGCATTGTTTCTTTTTTAAATTTGCTAATGGAAATTGGAGCCAAGGTGGCGAGCATCTCTGGGCAGACTTTGATTGAACTGGCGACATTATTTCAATGAACCCTTAAAATTTTAATGTGTACTGGCTACAATTTTAAGGTTATTATTATGTGTCAAATTGCCCAACTACATGGTAAGGAGGCATGTAGGTCTTCAACGATTAGGGAAAAAATCTAGTCGAATATGATTTGTTACAAAAGACTTTTAAAAGTCAGTCTTGGGGCTACAAGTTTTCAAGTTTTTTTGCCAATTATAATTTTTTATTTCTAATTTTTCGCAACAAAACTATATGGGGGAATCAAACCCCAACCCATAGAGGACCTACCCATTGCAACATCAAGCCCATCCTACACAAAAATAATGTTAGGGCTTAAATCCTCCCTGCAAAAACAAGTGTCAGTTCATGTTTCCTTAAGGCCCAAAAGGGGGTTGGAACTAGACTGAAGCTTCAAAAATCATCATATGCAAAATAGCATGGATAATTGAAACAAAGGACGATTGTAAAATTCACATTCACTTTCAACTTTGAACACCATATCAGGTTTTGTATTCCTTCCAATTTTGAATTATTGTTCCAAAAGGGAAGTTTTGCATGGTGAAAAACCTTTGACTAAACATTGGAATGACTAGCTCCAAATGTTCCGTCTATTGATTCTTTATTTTAGTCTTCATAAAGGTGAGTGTAGAAAAACATCATTCATCCTATATTGAACCAATCATTTGCATCATAACAAGTTCAACCAACGTGATGTACTCAGGGATTTTTTGTTCAAAAATTCGAGATGAAAAAAAGGTTTTCCATAGCTTGGTAAATGGGGTGATATCAAATGGTTTCTACATTTCCAATTAAACATTATTCTTCATGGTACGGATAAACAAAGATTTTTGCAAATCAAAGGCAGTGGCTAAAAACAATCTTAAAACCCATACTTCACTAAGCTTGATTTTCTTAGGTTGACAAAGGGTAGCCTTCAAGATTGTTAAATGAATAGCAAACTTGATTTCAAGTTCTGATGGCATATTAATTGAATTTGTCCAAATTCAGTTTGAATCAATATTTAAGTATGTAGGTTGAACTAGGTACCTACCTACTTACCCATCTAGGCTAAACACCTATCCAAATAGGACCTAATTACTTACCTAGGCCAAATACCTACTTAGGTAGGTAGGTAGGTAGAAAAATAGGTAGGTAAGTTAAGGAAATAAATAGTTAGGTGTAAATACATGAATATTTTGGGTTAAGTCATTTTTATTGGCTCATCCCATATATCCATGATTTTAAATATGAAAATGTAAAGACAAAACACCTTGTTTACATACTTTTCAAGATGAGAATGGAGCTAAAACATATGGGATAAACTTTTTAATTACAAGTCGTCTGCGATTAAAAATGTTTAGCCACAAACGACTTGCAACTAAAAACCTTATCCCATATGTTTTGGCTTTCATTCTCATCTTGAAAGTATACAATTAACAAGGTAACTAACAGATAACTAGCTAACTAATTAGTTAATAAAATTATTAATTATTGTTAATAATATTTTTCCTTCAAAAATAATTTCTACATTTTTATATTAATTTATTAGATTTCCATTCTAGCTACTACAATAATTGTTATACAATAACAAATCTGAAAATAAAGTTTATATATAAGTAATTTATTATAATAATTGAGTAATTAATAATTTATTTATAAATTTGAAATATGAAAACTTAAAACTATATTTTAATGTTTCTTGGTAATTATTATAATATAATTCTACTTCATAATTCATTACTTATAATAATAATGATAACAATGTAATTTGTAGCTAGCATAGGTTAGCTATTTTTATTATATATTATTATGTCACTTATATAGACATTTTATTATTTATTATATATTTCTATTTTTTTAATAAACAAAAAATAAATTTTTAATAAGTACAGTAGTCATTTGAAAAGAATTTAATAATAATTATATAATATAATAAACTTTTAATAATTATTTGAGTACTTATATAATTATCTTTCCTATCATTCTAATGTCATCATCATCATCATCATTCTATCATAAAATATTTTATTTTAAAAAAATTAGTGAAAAAGATAATATTGAAGTTTAATTTTTTATTACATGTAATTCATATAAACATATAACGTAATAATAATAATAATAAGTATAAGTATAATAAAATGGTTTAGATAAACTTGTAATATGGGCACAATATATTTAGTATATTTTTTACAAAAAATTTTAATATACTCAAAATATACACTAATTAGTATAACCATAATATTGAGGCCATTTATGTTAATAATGTTATTTGAATACACATGTAATATGCTTGTTCATATACATTCAAAATATACATCTATAAGTCTTAATACACCCAACTATATTCCTTAGAATTGATAAAATACACCCTTATATATTGATAGAGTTGCAATTAAATTGGTGACATTTGCAACTAATGGGACACAAATTGTTGGATGACCAAATTAAATGTTGTTCACATGGAAGGATGAACACCAAAATAGTCGCAACGAGTTGCAATGTAGTTACAAATATGATCAACACAAGAAATAATTGCAAAAATGTTCAAATGTAATTGCAAATATCGAATAGTTACATGTAGTCGCAAATAAAGTGGTTACATTTTGGCCAATTTCTACTAATGTCATTCACCCAAGATTCATTTTTGTAAAGTTTGTTGAGACTTGTAAAAGACACAACAAAGTCTAATAACTACTAATGATTAATTTGGATGGTTATGAATTTCATATCCAATGGATTATGGATAACATAATTTCATATATCTACCATAGGATTCAAATGCATAACGAATTTGATAACCAAAACATAAAATTTTACAACAATAGCAAGCATATTTTGCAATGTCTAATATTTCATTCTTATATTTAAGTAATGTTTCAAAATTAACACAAAATGAAACAAACCCTTTTTTAATTTAAATTTTTTTATCTTTGAATTTTTCATAATTCATTTTTATAACACACACATATATATAGTAGATCTTTAATTTTTTTTAATATGTATGCAAGTTGATGTTTCTTGATTAAAAGTTTAATATTATGCAATACAACATTATTGTATTAGTAACACAAGTTGTCTAATGGGACTATTATGAATATCTATATATTAATATTTTCAGTTGTATCATTAGGTTTTCTTACTTACATTCAAGGTATTTTCTCAATATTTTTAATACATTCTAAACCAAATTTGGATAGTTGGACAAAAAATTGATGCAATTTGTTGGCAAGTAGGATGTTTATCATTCAATTTTAACAAAACATTGTCTACAACATTCCAACTAAAAACATTTTCACTTATTATATTTGGATTTATTTACATGTTGAAATTATGGAAAAAAACTCTAAACATTTTGCACCTACATGATGCATTTTAATCAATAAAGATATTGAACAAAATGTGAAAAAATAAAGTGTTGGGAACATACTTTCAATTTTCAATTTTCAAATAATATTGTTTTTGTTTTGGTCTTCTAAGAAATTGCAAGGTATAAAATCATTTGGAGTAAAATTTCCAATTATTTTAAAGTTATTTTGATTTGTGACTCTAGAAAGCATGACATATGTGACGTCAAATGTGAAAGTTTATTTTATGTCACTAATAGCTTTTGTGGCAATTATTGCACCTTGTGATTAGTGGCTTGTCATAACATATGCTAGTACTATTAAAAATGATGTTTTATAATAATATCCATCATATATATTTGTGTTGGAAAGAACGTTTGAGATTCATTTTTGTGGAGTTATTTGTTAATTAAGTTTTTATTTTTGTAACATTGTTTTGATGATCAAGAATGATAGATGTTATTACACCATTTACACCTCCTTTTGGTATGTTAACATTCTCAGTGAACATGACTAATGCACCTATAGCAATCTTGTTTATGTGGTTGAAAGACTTGTCATTAAACCATGGTTCAATATTTGCAACATTTGTGTCTATTTTCAATTTGTATATATTTATGTGATTAAGAATTGTTTTTGTAACACAATGTTATTGTATTCTTCTACATATGTTTTATTTGTACAAAAAATTGTTGTAGTGTGTCCATTTTAGAATATATATTTTGTTTATTTAAAAAACATTGTGATAAAATTGTTTGAATTTCTTTAGTTTTTGGCTTTCTTTCTTGTATGAGAAATTGCAAATATTCAAAATTTGTACCATGATTCATGGAAATGGATAAGAAATGTTGTTTTGTTGTTTCCAACATGGTGCAAATTCAATGTGGCAACTTTTGCATCATATGTCATTGTTCTAAATAGTATGTTTATAAATTGGTGGTAGTTGGGCAAGGTTTCCAACAATTTGTACAAGCTTTGTTTCAAATGGAGATATGTTTTCAAGATGCATTGATTGTTTTAATCATTGTTCAACTACACACAACATGTTGGTGGTCATCATTGACATTTTATCAATGATTATGACATGTGCATTTTTTAAGCATTCTATGACAACACTAGTTTCAAGAAGGATTGACAAATATCCTTTTGTTGGATTTTGAAATATAATGTATATTGTAGTGGTAGTGGAGCTCAAATGAAGTGTTATAGTGCATATTGTTGTTGATAACAATACATTTTTGTCAAGCAATTATAAATGTTGTGTGATGTATTTTATAAAAAAAATTGCTTTTATTAGATGTGCTTGTGATAATATGCAAACCTTGAAAGTTTTTGGTAATGGAATGCAATTTTATTTTTTGTTCATCATTTAATTACATGATGAAAATGTGTGTGTCAAATATGTGTTGTGAAGGTTTGGAAACAAGCTGCATTTCATTTGGTTTATATGCATGTATTTCATTAGGTATGTTTGTAAGTTCTCCAATGATGGTAGAAATTGGCGAATGTAACACACATACATAACTTTTTTCAAAGTTTGATGCAGAAAAAAAATTCATTTTCATTTTGAAAAGACACATTTTGTAATAATATGTTATTAAAAATTGTTTTGTGTTGTGTGTGGGATGGTTGTAAATCTAATTTATTTTTTATTCTTGTAAATGAAGTTTCCTAGGTCATCTTGACCATGACATTTTAAAGTGGGATGTTGTAATTTATCATATTCAAAGTTTGTTAAATATTAAGTAAAAGTCATGTTTTCAAAATATACAGGTCGATTATTGTAAACATCTATGGGATGGAATCTAAAAACTTTTGATTATGTTATATTTTTGTGTGCATGTGAAGAGGTTTTGAATCGATTTATTTTATTGCTATACTTTTTTGGACCGCTAGTATTTGTAAACAGGTGAGTGTAATTTTTGTAGGAGAAACAAGTTTGATGATTATAAGGGAAGAAATGAATTGAAGTTGCATTTGTGAAACAATTTGTAAACCTAAATATTTTACATTGTTTTGGTTCAAATTCAATGCTCCATATGGTTCACATTCCATAGTATATTTTTAAAAAGATAATAAGACCAACATGAAGAAGTAATATGTTGGATGTTGAGGTGGCACCCCATTAAAAAAACAATGATGCATGGCACAACACAACATTGCGGTCTTCATATTTTGGACGATAATATTCCCAATGATTGATGTAGTTGTTAAATTTAAATTGTCAATCCGGTTGTGTATTGAATGAAAATCCATATTTGCATTGATTTCTATATTTATTTATGATAGATCTATTTTCACATGTGTGAAGTTGTTTTTTCAATACAATTTTGTAAAGTGGGTTGTATAAATTCTTTTTTTTTCATCAAATGTAGGAAGAAAAGCAACAATTTCTTTTGTGATATTTTCAATGTCATTTTCTACAGCCCAAAGAATGATGTGTGCATGAGGTGAATCATGTTGTTGAATTTCGTAATGTATTACATATTCCTTTATCACTTCACTGTGTTCCAAAAAGTGGATTTCAGTGAAAGGTGTTAAGTACTTTGTTCGAGCATTGATCTATGTCTTCATTGCTTGCTAACATCATCATTGAGTCTTCCCATTGCTTCTGCTAATGTGATAGAAGCTCTGGATGCAGATTTTGTAAAGTGGTTTTCCCAAAATTTTGGGTGGACTAGTATACTCTGATCTACAAGTCTGGAACTGATAAAGTCCGTGGGTAGCTTGTCACTGCTATTCTTGATGAAGGTGAAGGTCTGACACTTTGTGAGTGATTCTCATAAAGTTATGACCGCACTCATTGTCATGTTACCTTCAAAGTGTTGTGAAGATTTCTCTGCATCCTCACAGATATGTTATAGCATTCGATTATTTTCTCTTTGTGGAAGCAAAAAGTAAGTCACTCACTAGCTTCAAACATGAACCTTACAGTCCATGTTTCAAGTTAGGGGGATGGGTGACTTGAAAATTGGCAGTAGGTGAAATTTGCAGTAGGATGCATTGGAATGGACAGCCATTGCAATCCTGACTCATTTAACTGGTTTTATTGCACAGATGTTGAAACAAACAGCAGGGGTCATTTCTTTAAACATGACTCAGCTGGAGCCACTACAAACCAATGGAAAACAATTGTGGGTTTCTCCTCTTCACCTGATCTAGAGTATGCAAGCAGTGATCTCATGAAGACCAGCCCCAGTAAGTCTCTGTTCTGATTCAGGAGGCCTGTGCAAAATTTGGTGAGACCATCTAGTAGCATGGCACAAAAATGTAGCAATGCAATCAGCAATGGAAAACCACTTATGGAGCAGTTGTTGGTGCATACAAGGTCACAAGATGCCCAGGAATTGGTGAGCCTTTCATGTAGCTCATGGTTCAGTAAACCACACACAAAACCTCGAAAAGTTTCCCTGTTGAAAAGGAAGGAGAGCACAGGGATGGAAGATCCACAGGACGCTTTTGTATTTGATGAGGTTGATCTTGATTTCTGTTTTCAGAAAGGAAGAACAAAGGCCGGGCAGCTGGAAAGGTGTTGCAGCTGGAGGAAGTTGGTGATGCCACCAGTGCTAGTAGGGAAAGAGGAGAAAATTCAGTTGCAAATAAAGATGATGGCAACATAGAGGGGTCCTTCAGATCAGAAGGTTGAAGGGAGGCCAGCTCATATGCAGCAGTGTACACTGATTGTCTTCTATCTGCTATCAAGGTATGCTATCACAAGACCTGGATAAGATTGTGATGAGATGTGTTTATGAGTCTCCTTATCTTCTGTGAACAACTGGATCACCAAAGCTTACCTAGTAAATTTGTTTTATGTGTGTAAAGGATTTGTCTGGGCTTTCTCAAAAACATGAGAAATTCTCATCACAAGCACATACATTTCTTTTCCTTCAGTAGTTTGCTATGAAATTGTTGAGGTTTCTTAAGGGTTGAATGGTGGGTTGTATCATTGTTCACCAGGTGCTCATGAATCTCACAAATGACAACCCAGTCGGTTGTTTCCAAGTGTTGCAGCATGTGGTGGCCTTGGTGTAATAGCATCTCTACTAATTGTGCACTTCCCCAGCCCTCAATCAAGACCCCGAGAGGAGGGACAAGAAGAGAGGCTTGGAGGTGTGCGACATGGATCGTCTGAAATACTGAAGGGGAAAGGTGGCCAGGCAGACCCACACTTTTGATCTGGTGGTTGTGGCTCTTTGGGTGCTTTGAAACCTTGTGGAAAAGGATGAGGGGAACAGGTGTGTAGCTACCAGATTTGAATTCATGTGCTACTGTAAGGATAGCAGTTAGGGAATCTGTTTCTGAGATCAATATGAAGAGGATGTAGAATGGTGATTGATTATGTGGTATGCTGCAGCACTCACCTAGTAACACTGGAGGTGGAACTACCTTCATATGTTATATTGAAGGAAGTGTGTGGCATGACAGTACTTCTGTGTGCATTGTTTCTGAGCAAGCATGGAGCTGGTGAGGCAGCAAATGCAGTTGAAGAGAAGATTGCAATGGAGGTGAGGCCTTGCTTGTCAGATTGGGACCCATAAAAGATTTCTATGCAGGCATTGGATTATACCTGGTAGAAAAGTACTTGTAGAGTGGAAAGAGGATGTGGATGGGCTGCTATGTATTTGATGCTTGTGGATTCATGGGATATCATTTCTTGTAGAGGATCGTTGCAACTGTCAGGAGCTGATGTAGTCAATGAGGAGCGATAGCAGCTCACCACTGCTCTTCATGACAACCGTGTGATGGTCTGATAGTTACAATATTATGACAGCACTAGTTCTTGCAGACAGACATTGAGGCAAAATTCAAGCAAGGGGAACGTGAAGCTGAAGATATGATTGCGGAGGCATATGCTGCATTCTAGGGTTAATGGTCCTTCACAGAGCACCTGATGCAGTGTGCAGTGGAGTAGGTCTGTGCAGGCATGAGCATTGTGGTATATACAATGGCTGCTCCTCTCCTTGACACTTTTGCTCCAGGGTATGTGTGATCTCCCACATTTGCTGTCGATCATTTGCTCCAAGTGATGAAAATCAAATTTAGGGTTGTTCTGCACTTTTGGCTCCACTATCTTATTTACACACAAATTTTTCTTGATGTTCTTCAATCTTTTTGTTCCAGGCTCTTAGTCTGGGATGCAGCTGATGGAGTTCTCACTAGACAAATTGCCATAGTGCAGGTGCACTTTCCTTGCAAAGTGTCATGGAAAAGTTCTCAATTCACCTCATTTGAGCATTTGTGCAACTAATGAAGTCCAGAGTGAGAATGTCCTTTTTTCTACAGTGTGGTTGTATGCTAACTGGCTCTTCTGACTGGCTTGTTTGCAGCTCAAAGTGATGGCTCCATGTGTGATGCTTGCAGCACTCATCGGCATCAGCTTTGGCAGTCTTAGGTAGGCTAATGATTACCTCTCCATAAGTTGCTATGCTAGTTGGGTATTGTGTTTTACAATGGAGGTTGTTTTGGTCCTGATATGTCATGCTCAATGCAGTGCAGATGACATCTATGGAGTCCCTTCACTGAGCCCAGCTCTGTCAAGTATG
>Ga0209208_10006821_pt1 | contig 15683 bp, 11 predicted proteins | sample S1TSphfallax_3_FD_187694 | JGI IMG/M metagenome (GOLD analysis project Ga0209208, IMG submission 187694) | Host-associated microbial communities from peat moss isolated from Minnesota, USA - S1T2_Fd - Sphagnum fallax MG (SPAdes) (version 2) | ecosystem: Host-associated > Plants > Peat moss >...
GTTGATGACAGTGAAGGGGACCAAGATAATGGATATGATAATCTAGAAGATTATGCATTAGACAAATCCAATGATGCATGATGATTCATTCCCATATGCTTGAAACTTGTATATGAGCATGTTGCATATGCATATGATTAATTTATACTCCATTTCATGTACATTTATTTTCAAACCTTTCAACTTGTGTATTTAATTGAAACCTTGCATAATATTTATGCAAAACTTACTTTGATTTTCAAGGTAGACATATATCTAATTTTGATTTAGAATTAATTGTCAATTGCAAGTTTTTGAAAAAGTTGGAAATATATATAAGGACATTATTTTGGTTAAGTTCCAAGGACATGGTTTTTGTAAGGTAAAATGTTTTGGTATAATGGAAAATAAAAGTAAATACGTGATCCATCGAGGCATAGGAAAATTATGAAAAAAAACTTAAATTTCCCACACCTAAACAAATTAATAAAACATATATCTACTTACCATGTAGGAAATTAAAGTGATTATTTTTAGTTACATTCTTGAATGTGTGGCAACAACTATTAAACATGTGTACTTTATGTGACATATGTTAATCACAAATTGCCACTATTCTTATTACACGTGTATTTCAATGGACTAATTTTAGTCATGTTAACTACTAATATGATTTTAGTATATAGCTCCATTGATTGCTTTTACTCATATTACCAATCTTTTGTCTGGATGTGTACGTATTGTGACTAATTTAAGTCACATGTTACTATTAATCATGTTGCATGTGGTAACAAATACAAGACATGTGTACCTCATGTGACATATATCAATCATATTACCATCATCCATACTACACGTGTATCTCCCTTTATTCATTTTAGTCATGTTAATATTACATACATAATTCCATTGACTACTTTTAATCATATTAGTATATGTTGTCTACACATGTACTTACCATGACTGATTTAGTTCATGTTATTATTAGTCACGTTACATGTGGCAGTGTGACTAACATCAATCATGGTGTTATTAGTACAAATACACGTAGGCACTAAAAGGTTCCATGTGTTCAGTCACATTGTCTATTATGAATAAAGTTCATATCACACTAAGTCATAACAGACTATGTTAGATTTGTGATTAGTCATGATGGACATAATTAATCATGTGTCATTTTTAATCTGATGGCATAATCATTTCAGTCAAATTTAACTAATGAAAAGGACATAGTTTTGTTGTAGTGACTTTTGTGTAGATTTGTTCACATAATCCCATTTATGTCATTGTTGATTCCTATAATTGTACATTGCATAACATTTAACTTCATTGTCCACAAATTGTATTCAATGTGTTCAACAATATACTAAGATGGGTCTTCTCTCCCACAATATGTTTTGTTATTCCAAGGTAGTAAGGCAAAATATTTGAACGTGTGTCCATTTCTTTTTTAAGAACACTTGCCTCAATTTATAAGGGGACCACTATGCATGTGCCCACAATTAGTCTACTAAATAGAAGAACAAATGTGAATCCTAGTTTGGGTAGCATATATTTGTTGCAACAAAATCAACACCACCCAATGGACATTATTATGAAATTAGTAATCCAAAACAACCCAAACCCCAAAAGCCATTTCATGTACATAGTGTGATTGAAGAAGTTCCCACAAGTAACAAACCACCATCAACAAAGGTCATAACTACACAAAGAGTCGCATATGGTGGACAACAAGGTGGAAGAAGCATCCAAACAAGAGGACGTGAGGTTTGACATTGAATATGATGAAGAGGTAGATGTAATAACTGAAGATAAAAAAAAGAATGATGACCAATATTTAAGAAATGGGGAAAAGAAAAACCCTAAACATGGCATTGGGATGGATGAGGATGTTGATGACTTGGAAGATCCACCTTCACAAAGAAATAAACACAATTTGGAAATGAGAAACCTATTACCAAGAAATTTGTGAGCAAGGACAACTCATTAAAAAAAAAGAAAAAGGAAAGGTCCAATGTATGAAAGAGTTTTCATTACGAAACTCACACAACTATTACAAAATGTGGGTGCAATTCATTAGTCTTTGTTTAGGCAACTAATGAATTCACAACATCCCATTAGGTCATATTCAATAGGACCAATGAATTCATTCAAAATCCAATCAAATCATTTGACATATGTGGATACAACAAAGGTTCAAGCTTGAAAGTCTAAAGCACATATGAAGTGAGGTCCTAACATAGATCATATATAAGACATGATATTTCCTAAAGCCAAAGCTTGGAAATTTGGTATGAATAGAATTTATTAACTATATATTTTTTCTTGTAACTAGGCCTATGATGTGTTTTTTAATAATTTCTTAGATTTGGGATTTATGCGATGTTATGTTCATATGCATAGAACATTTGAACACGTTATACCAAAGTTGTAGTTACCACACCACCACAATAGAGATCTAAAAACCCATTGTGCCAAACTATATGTGTAATTCATCGACAAGCCTTCATAACATGTATGGCTATTTTTTGGTAGCAAACATCTTATGGTAATTAAAAAAACTATCCATCCAAATGTAATGGATTTCTAGGTGCAATAGGTTTTGATGTGCTCCAATATATGTTCATGCATTTTTGAACCAAGTTCTTAGTTGGAAATACATGAAGTTTTAGCACCTAGGTAACCTAGGTGCACATTTGGTTCAGGCCTTGACCTAGGTGGCATTTGGGTTAGGTACCTAAGTTTAGGTCTTAAAGCATTTTTTTAAAAGTCCTATTTTTTTGGGTAAAGTTTATTTGTTGGCTTCTTCCAAATGCACCTAGCCAACCTCATTATATAGTTTATAAACTTGAAATGTAAGACAAAAAATATGAGATACACTTTTATGCAACCTTGTTGCAATTACTATCTACAATATATTAGGTACTAGCTAGCTTAGCTAACTATTTACTATCTATTACCTACTAATGGTATATAATTATGTTATATACCAATTTCCATTATTTTTCCATTATTCTAACATAATTAATTTGCCCTAGGAAGTTTAAGATCTAGCATAAAATCTATTGATTTGGCAAACTTTTTTGGAAAATTCTCAATAAAAGTTTTGAAAAAGAAAAACCTTGTTTCTAACCAATGAATGCTGCCCTAATAGTAGCTGAGACATCCGAGAATTATTCATCCATGAAAACACACGTTCACTCAGACGAAAAAGCAAAATAGACTTCCCAGATGTCGACGCTGTGATTTTCCTTCCTTTGTAAGATGAAGGAAGCTAAGTTTTCATCGATTTATAAAGCACACGTGAAACAACCTTCATCGAGGAAATATGGTTCTCATCATGGATGTTTCTCATCTGATATCATAATGTAAGGGGAAAAGAACTAAAAGAAAGCTACGTTTCATCTATTTATACACAATAGAAACAGCCTTCTTCATCGGCGCAACATCCCTGAGAATGGATGCTTCTCATCTACGGAGGTCATACTTTTGAATGTAAGAAATAAACTACCTTTGAAAATTGAAAGTTTGGGAAAAGAAGGAGGAGAAGAGGGGTGGGTGGTGAGGGGGGGGCCAATCTGGTTCGTCAAGCTGACGATCGACGGCCAAGAGCATCGAAGCCTAATAAAAGAGAAATTAAGAAAATCGCGCGCTTTTAGGGGCTTTGAAACGATGGCGATACCTTAAATCCCGCGCCCACATGGATGAACAGAACAGAAAAATGAGAAATCCACATCGTCGTTTTCATCCAATCTCTCCCCTTCCTCCACGGACGCAGTTTTTATTTTGAATTCCGGAGCGCGTGTTTTTTTCCGCTGAATTCTGCACTCTGGTTTTGCTGCCTGCGCGCGCGCGCGCGCACTCTCGCTTTTAGTCCGTCGCTCCCTCGCTTTTAGTCGCTAGCTCGCGTTCTCCCGCGGTCTCTTTAGTACCCTTTTCTGGCCCCTTTCCTTCTCATCTTTCTACCCAGTGTTACGGTGTCTTGAACGGTGGAGTATCGAGCGAGTTTTCGTGTTGTTTTTGTTTGTGGGTCTCATTTGTGAATGTATGAGAAGCGGGTCGAGGATTGATTCGGCGAGTTATTTTGGTGGGTATGGTTGGATCTGTTTCGGGAGCTTTCTTTCGGTGTCTCAAATCCTTTTTCTTGGGCGCTGTAAGTTTGTTTTAATAAGTTTCAGTAAATTTTCGCACTCACATCATCTGTCTCCCGCGCATTCTTTTGACGTTCTGCAGTTCGATAAGGCAAGGATTCAGCTGAGTTTTTTCTTTGTTGCGTAGTGGTCATTTGATTCAGCAACTTTTTTCTTTATTGAATCGTGTTCTAGCTGCTTGTTTTGGTGTGTGTGTGTGTGTGTTGAACGAGCGAGATGAATAAAACCCTTGTTTCCGAGTTTCGTCTGAGTTATTAGGCTTTTGCGGGTCTGCTTGCTCGTTTCTCGGACTGTTATTTTTCTCCCGATTGGTTCTTCCGCTTGCTGCAGACATCACGATAATGAAGGCGCTTGTGTATGCTCGTTGAGTTTCATAATTGGTTTTCAATTTCACGTCTAACTGAGAGCATTGAATGTTCGAAGTGCTGTGCCCTTCCGAGGTGAAGCTTTGCGCAGCTTTTATCTCGTGCCGTGGTTTCAAAGTCCTGCCCCCATCGTTAAAACCCTGGGTGATTGTGGCGGGACCGGAATTGGAGCATTATGGTTATGTGCAATCAACATTTCTTTTGATGAAGGGTTAGGTTGTTCACGAACGGTTGAACCATGCACATGGCGCTTTCGCCACACAAGGACAATCTCAGATCGAAGCTTTCTCAAGATAGATCCACCAGAGATAAGATGCAGTCAGTTGCAGTAGGTATAAACAGCTCTTCTAAGATCAAAGCACGGTCTTCGGAGTTACTAGAGACGCACAGCATTGGTAATGGCAGCGAAGGGAAAGCGCACAGGAGCTTCCAGAGGAAGCGCGGAGCAGCGGCAGATGCAAAAGCGACCAACTGCGAGAACATAGACGACTCTGGCCGCAGCTTATCGCCATCTCTGGATGCCGGGGCACCCATGCAATCGGAAGCTGACACAAGGGGCCATGCATCATCATACAACCGCAAGGACAAATCTCTTGGTCTGCTCTGCGACAAGTAAGTTCTCTTGGTCGGCCCTTCTGCCTTTGTCCTTTTGCACCCTATAACTTTTTAGGGCGTTCATGTTCTATCACAGAATTCCACATGTGTGATCCTGTCCTTCACGACTTGCACATCTCGACTCGTGTCTCTTTAGGAGAGGTTTTTTAATAGAAAATCAATTCTTGAGCTTGATGTGGATTGGTCATCAATATGCCAGTTGTTTTGTGTCTGTGGGTCCTTTATGAGGCCATCAGTTCCGTCTTCACATCACTTACCAGCTATGGATATCTTGGTCTGCAACCATGCCTGCTCTACTGCCTGAAACTCTGCTAGATTTCATGGAAAGGATAGTTGTCTTGCTGCCTTCAGAGTCTGAAGTTCTTACATTGGTACAGGCTAGCTCTGTTTTGCTCTTCCCAACTGAGGAGAAAAAGAGACTCAGACTACTGTTTCATGGATGTGTGCAGCTTCTTGAACTTGTATGGTACTGAGGAAGGGGTATGCATCAGCCTGGATGAAGCTGCAAGCCGCCTTGGTATGTTGCTGGAACCATCACCACATGCATGGCCATTCTGGTTGTTTGCATCGTGGATGTAAATTGGTTATCCCAATCTGCTCACTGTGGCAAGCCCTAGGGTCTATTGTGCTTAAATAGAGATCATTGAGGGTCCTTTCATGCCAGCATACACACATGCAAGATCTTACAATTTAACATATGGTTACAAGTGCCTGGTTTGTAAATCTTTTGTGTAATCAGATATGTTGGTTGCTGTCAATGATGGATCCATGGATGCTTCATGCTCTAGGGTCTCATGGTTTGTTCAATGTTTTCTTCTTTTCTAGTTTGCAGAAGTCAGTCTAAGAATTCTTGGACAATTGTGCTGGCTGTGATGATGTTCAGGTGTTGAGAGGAGGCGAATCTATGATATTGTTAATGTACTTGAAAGTGTAAATGTGAGTAGTCACAAATATCACAATGCCTACATACTTAGATGCATTTCAAAAGGGACTACACTGTGACCGCTGATCAGCAAGTAAACTGAATGTGGAGCTTAACATTGATGTTGTGCTGTGGTGTTGAAGATAAGTTTGCAAGCATTTCATGACTACATGTCCTTTGGCCTCAGTCTATTGTGATACTCAATAGCTTTGGTCTGGTTTACAGATCTTGATACGGAAGGCAAAAAATCGCTACACTTGGCACGGATCCACAAAACTGGCCCAAGCACTTCAGACCATGAAGGTAGTCATTTGAAGCTGACCTGTTGCTGTGCACCTCACTATGTGCAAGTAAATGAAGGACAATAGAGGACAGAAAATTATTTACTTTTATCTTTGTATGTGGTACTAAAGGTCTCATCTTTTTGGTTTGTTTGTCTGCTTCTTTTATGCAGGAGGAAGCATTATGTCATTATGGATTAGCAGAATCTCAAGGTGCTGCAGGAGTTCACAATAACACAGGAGTGTCTGACTCCCCACTGGTACAGCTCAGCCTTTCACTGAGCTGTTAGTTAGCTATGATGTAGATAGGGGAAGTGGATTTTTCTTCTAGGCTTCTAAATAACCTACTATGGTTCACTGTAATTGTACGACAGCAGTGTGGGAACTGAGGAATGTGCAATGATGATTCTAACAGTAGACAAAAACAGTTTCAAGAGTTAAGTTGCAGTTTTTCTGACAAGATTGCTGTTCACAGGGATGTGGCTCTTCAGATGATGAGGATGAAGGGAGGAAAGTTGTTATTTCAGCAAACTTAGATGGTGGAATCTCACTTCAACCTCAGCAAGGTGGAGGACCAAAAGAGAAAGCAGGTGTGAGGGGATTTATCTGCCCAATTTCCTTGCAGGTGTTAAAATGCATTTTCAGCTTGTGTTTTTGTGTGCCATCTGTGCTCAGGATAGTTTGTTAATTTCATATCCTGCTATGATCTTCGCAGCAATTGTTTAAAGGCCTTGGTGTTGAAGGCAGCATTTATTGATGTTATCCATGGCTTGTGTTTGCAGAGTGCCGCCGTGAAAAGTCTCTTGGCCTCCTCAGCCAGAAATTTGTGCAGCTCTTCCTTATCTCACAGGTACAGTAGGGTTGCATTGTCAATGTTCCCTTCCTAACTTTCTTAGACTTTTTCCTGTATGTAGGAACTTGCTTATGGTATATTGTATTCTTTGGCTACATCTGCATGTATCTGAGTGCATCTTGCATTGCTGGAATGTAGACAGAGACAGTTTCCTTGGAAGATGCAGCTAGGTTGCTGCTTGGTGGTTGCAAGGACCCTTCCAAGCTCAAAAGTAAGTGATCAAGGGTTTTTCTGCTCTACTTTTAACCTTTCTGCTACGGATTTCTGGCTGTTCTCATAACGGCTTCAAGAATCAAGCTAAGAAAGAGGTGCTAGCACCTCTGCAATGCTGTATGTTACTGAATCTTTACTCAAGCTTCTGGCAGCAAAAGTGAGGTACTCAAGAAGTTCCCTACTGTTCATTTCCTGACAACTTTGTTGCATTTTATTGGCAGCAAAAGTGAGGCGCTTGTATGATATTGCAAACATTCTCTCATCCCTACAGCTCATTGAAAAGGTATACCCAGGGCTTCTTTACCAGCTTGTGAGACCCACAGAATTGACCCACCAAGGAACTGCAGCTGGTTTCAATAGAGCTATGATGAGAGTGTCTAGGTGTTTGTGTGTTTGCTTGCTTCCCTCCTGTCAGTGTTTGCTAAAGCATCCTTTAGAGTGTTCATCCTGTTTATTGTCAGTTTACTAACAGAGCCTTGTTACAATTCACCAACTGTCTGGGGCTGATGAATTCAGCTGTGAGTTGTAGCATTTGACTAATTCATCTTGTAACTTTTAACAGCCATCTGAGTTGCAAGATTGCTCTTGAACTGGTCCTTAGGTTTCACCTCTCTTTCCTTTTCGTATCCTAGTATCTTCGTGTTTTTCCTAGACAATATATAGACTAGGTTGTGGTTTGCATCTTGAATTTCAAGCATTGGCATTGAGAATGTAACTGGTTCTCATTATACTTTGCACTTTGATATAAAAGGATCAACCAATAGCTTGTAATGATGCAGACACACATGACAGAGAGTCGGAAGCCTGCATTTCGGTGGCTTGGCACAAAAGATGATCTTGTCGGTCCAGCCTCCAGAAAGCGAATGGCTGGGATGTGTAGCACTGCACAGCACCCAATTTACAGCTCTCTGCCTGCTAATAAGACTGGAAGAGGTGTTAAAAGGTTTCCAGGAACTGAGAATATGGTGAAAGGAGATCAAACTGTTTTGAAACGTGCAACTTTGAAGCCATTACAGCCAAGGTGTCCTAATACAATGGCACCCTACCCCAAAGAGCTCATCAACAAGCCTGTTCCATTATATCCACGCACACCTCAAGGGGATACACCTGTACCTGATGCAACCAAAGTTGTGGCACCCATGGCTCCTGGTCCCCAAATTGGAGTGGCAGTTGGTACAACAGGTTATTAACTGCATTTTGGTCTATTAATGCTTATGAAATTGCATCTAGTGTTGAAAGTTATCCCCCTGCACATCTCCTGCAGTGCATGCCCCAACAATACACTAGCACTGTTGGTTAAATGCTCCTTTGGATGCATCTGTTGACTGCAACTTCATTCTGGTGTCTTTATAAGTGTGTGCTGAGTTTAGTGAAGAAGTTATGCAACATGTGGCCACTTGCAACAAGATTTCTGTTGGTTTTCTTAGATTGTGTATCCAGAAAGGAAGTTCTTTACTTCTTTATCAGTCATCCGAATCCCCATGCTTCAACAGTGCAGAGGAGAATAGGAGTATGCATTCATGTGCTGATGGAATTTCATACTGCATGAACACCATTACAGGAGGCTGGAGAGAATGGAATGAGGGTGCTCCAATTGCATCATTAACCAACTCTGGGTGGTCATCACCACAATGGTGTGAGCACATCACAGTGGCGCATAAGGTCTGTCCACAAGCTGAAGACACACCTGCTTGTACTGCAGCCACATGCACCTCATGTGCACCTGTGACCAGCTGCTGCCCTGCAGTTGGTGCTCCACCCATTATTCCAATGCCATTGAGAGGATGCTTCTCCTGTCCAGCCAAAACTTCTCCAGAGAATAGTTGTTATCCAATGGTTCCAACACCTACAGGAGCTTTTCTTAACCCCTTCTTGCCTCCATTTGCACTGCAGCACCTTGCTACTGGTGGAATACCTTTCATGCCAGGTGTTGTGGCAGGACAGGTGCTTGGGTTAGATCACACCAAGCCTCAGGAGTCTTCCTTGCCACATACAGATGCTGGTGTTGCAGCAGCAGCATCAGCACTGCAGTATCAAAATGAGAGTAAGTCTTTCCTCAAATCTTCCAGCTCCTGCTTCATCTTTAAATTAATTTGTTTTCTGGTCTGCCATCTCAATGGTGGTGAGGTTATTTGTTTGAGATCAAGTTTATCAGGCTCTTACTAATGTTGCAAATGTTTGATTGTAATGTTCAGCACTAGGGCACATGTTTGCACACTATGTGGATGCCTGGAAGTCATTTTATCTACAAGCAACCTCCATGTCAAGCCCGGTGTGCTTTGAAGCTCCTCCAGCACCTTGTGATCCTCTGCAGAGCACCTTGTAGGTGTTGTAAGACTTTGCTGACTGGGAGCACATGTAAGTGCATAGTTGAGAATATGTGTTAGACTATCCAAGCGATTTTGACACTTGATTGCTCATTGCAATCCAATCCATTAAACAGTTTAGGCTGTGAATTTGAAAGTTAGAAAGCTTTCAATAGATCGCCATCTGATGGCAAGTACTGTAACAGAGAGTGTCAATACACAACATTCTTTTCTTCACTCATGTTTTGTAGAACCTGCATCACAGGAGGTTGTCAAGTTCTTGAAGCCTTTGATCCATTCTGTTTCTTTTCATCCTGGTCACATCATGGCCATGAGTTGTGTTTGCAGAGAGACATTGGGTTGTCTCAGTTGAAAAAAATTGGATTTGGACATTGGATTCATTTATTGAGCATTGCAGTTGGATCAGGTGTGCGATGTCTGACAATTGCCATTGCCTTGATCATTTCCATACTTGGGGCATTAGGAGTTTTGGTTTGCAAGTCCTCATCAGAAGTCTCAGGGTAGAATCTTTGATACTGAGAACATTTTACTCTTGCACAAAGAAGGATGCTGCATTCTTTTTATCATTGAAAATACATGTTGTAATTTGTTACCACTGACTAATTGTCAGTCAAGTCAGCCTGGTGAAGAGTCTTCTGGTGCTTTTGAATGTCAGGGATATTGCTAAGGGATCCTGCATTTGGAATGTAGAAGTTGAGCATCCCTGAATCACTTGTTGGGCTAAAGAACTGACACCAATGGCATTGACACATTCTCTGAAGACTACTGCTGTGACATTCATTTCTGTTGGAAACAGCTTGCTCAATAGAAAACTCTGCACTCTGATTTCAGGACTACAGTTTGAGTTTGAGACTTTTTCAGACGTATGGCATGAAGCTGGCCTGGATATCAAACAACAGTGCAGCTTGTTTGAGTTTCTGTATTGGAGGATTTCTTTTGCAGGCTCAGTATAGTAGTGGCTGGGAGGGCCCTCTGAAGCAGCTTGTTTGAGTTTCTGTTTTGGAGGATTTCTTTTGCAGGCTCAGTATAGTAGTGGCTGGGAGGGCCCTCTGAAGCAAAAGAGTCACAAAAACACAAGTTATCAACACTTACCAAGACGAGCTTCACCTCAGGAGCGATCAGTTGTTTTGTCTGCTGAGCTTTGTTTCCGTGGGTGCTTAGTTGATGAGATTTCTATCGACCAGCCTTATCATGTCTGTCTTTTCAATGTGTATCTCTGTAACTCACAACCTGTGCTTATCATTGCACTATCATTACAATGCTGTTGTGGAGATTTTATCTGAAATCTCATAGATATGTGTATCTCTGTGTTGTGTATCATCATAGCTTCTATCCTCCCATCATAGCATCATGCACAACTGTCTTCTTATTAGAAGAATAAAGCAGTAACTATTTGCCAGTAAGGGTAACAAAAGGCACAAGAAGAATGCAAATATCATGTGTGGGGTTCAAAGTCTGTTGTATTACTATTGCAAATCCTTTTGCTTTAGTGTTCCATGAAGTACCTTCTCTAATCCTGATAGAAAGGCACAGAAAGTTAGTACCTAGTAGCTGAGTAAAATAGAAACTCTTGGAGATCTATCATTCATAGAGACTCACTTCTTGCAGGTTTGGAAGAGTCCACAGGAAAAGTGGCTTGTGGAGCAGGCACCCACTCGTTCATGGCTGGATTCCCTCCGTGGTGGATCAGTTCTCCTGGCAAAGCTTGATCATCAGACAGATGGAATGGAGGGGTTTCTGGTGGATCTAGCTTGATGAAGGCTGCACCAGTGGTGTAGTGCACTACATCCTTAGGAACAAAATCGTCGTAGTATTTGGTGTCCACGTATTCGTCTTCCACCACAATCACTGCTGGTCCATCTAGTGGCAGTTTCTCAGACGAGGCCTCCAGCTCCTCGAATCGGAGGAGCTCAGGTGGATCTGAGGAGAAGGGTCGAGCTTCAGACTCTAGCGGGGTGCTCAGTAGCTCATCGACTTCACTGCGTGACGGCTTGAGTGTTCTTTTGGGTAAGAGAGCTTCCAGTTTTTTTCGCACTGCCGCTGTTCTTCTTTCTTGCTCTTCTGCTGATATCAGTTCCTCACTCCTGCTTGGCTTTTCAACTTTTGCTCCTCCATCATCTGAGCCTGCCATTCTGGTAGCAACCCCTGACTTACACCCCCCCCACCTAGCTAGCTAACAAAACATGTATATATCTCACAACCCTTAAGCTCTCCTTTTCCCTTTGCTCCGGCTCTTTGCTCCGGCTGCAGATCCAACGGACAAAACACCGATCTCTCTCCTCTTCTGCAGCTGGAAGCACCCAAAAAAAACGAGAACCTGTATTGAAGTGACGAGACTCTACACAAATCTCAGCGAACAGCGGATTCTCGAAAGACAAGACAAGATCTTCGAAACTTTCAGGCGATCAGTTTCTTGGTAAGAGAGACTACTAAACTCGATCAAGAACAAGGAGCATCATCATAAGACTTAGAAAACAAAGACATGTCAGATCTCAATGATCAACAAACCTGTATCAGAAAAAACTATCAAGGTGTAGTTCTCTATTGGTAATAAGTGAAAGCACAAACCTAAGTTTTTGGGATTGACGAAAGGGTTGTGGGAGAAGCAAATTGATTGTTGTGGGCGGGGTGGGAACTCTCTGATTTCTTCTGCCTAAGCTGCAATTGCAAAAGCTTCTGATGATCTGAAAACTTTCTTTGTGATAATAACATGCATTAGCTTGTGATGATACCCAATGTCTTCCTACCCATTGCTTGCGTCACCCATTATTGCTTGCCAACGGTCATGGGTATTTCAGTGAGGAGGAGATGATGATGGATCGTTGCTGAGTCAGTAGAAGAAGAAACCAGAAGAAAGAATCTGGTACCAAATCCATCATCTATTTTTGTCACTGGCTTTGTCTCCTGTCGCTCCCTTCTGTTGACACATACACTCTCTGTGGGAAGCAAGATCCCACACGTTTACTAAATACTACTCAGCAAAATAAGTACCCCTGGTCAAAATGGGTTCCCATCAGGTTCCCAATGTGTTCCCCAAGAATGTTCCCAATGACACCTCGCTTGAATCCCATATGTTTTGCCCAAACTCCTCCCCTTCTCGCCTATATAGCTGGGCCAAAGGGAAAAACACTCCATAAAACAATAGAACCTTCTATTTTGTGGTTTATCCATAGTTTCAATTTTTATTTGTGATTGGCCAATCAAATTGGCTCATTCCAAAAAAAATAAAAATAGGTTGGAGTTGTGACGCTCTCACAATTAATTAAATAGAATAAGTTCCCCTCCCAAAATAAGTACTATCAATAAATATAGGAGAGGTGTGTGGAGGGAAAAAAAAAATTTGCTTTTGAGTAAAAATGCTGGCGGAATTCAGTGTGCTTTTTTCTTTTGGGGGCGGAAACTTTTCCAAGGAAAGAAAAAAACATGAAAAATTCATGGTTTGGATTTTTTTGAGACCATTTTTCAAAAACAAAATCATCACAACTAGATGTCATCAGTTGCAAGAGGCTTCTGAAAATATGATTCTATCCATAAAAAAACAGTTGCCAGTCGATGCTAAATTACTTGGGATGCTTGTTAATGGATTTACTTCAAAAATTTGAAAAAAAAAAAAACCCATCGTGCTTGATGCGTTGTAGACTATTTAATGATAATTTTTTTTCAACACAAAGTTTTTTAATATTCCAAAGGCCAAAATGACTGATGAAAAAACTGAAACATCGCCAAAAATTGATCATATGCATTTTGGACATATCCACATATCAAACCAAAATAAAAATGATAAGTCCAAAAACTCAAATTATTGATAGACAAGTATCATTATTTACCAATATAATACTCATGTCAAAAGTTTGTTTAACATTATATTGTCAAATAATTTATGAAAATTGGTGTCAAACTACCCAAGGTTTGAAAATAAAGCATTTTTTTTCCCTTAAGGTCCATCTTTTGACAACCCTAGCCATGATCAATTAAAGAGTTGAGGAGTGTGGACAACAAGTGGGTATAAAATCGAAATTATGTATGTTTATTACATAATTATCAAAATCTATGTTCTTGTTTACATAAATATTTTTTCATTTTTCTATTTTTTATGTGTAACTATTATGTCACACAATTCTTTTACTATGTATTTCATACAATACTAAACTTTATCAAACTTTTAATTCTTTTCACAATTCTATTTCATATATTTTTTTATTAATATAACAACTTGTTTTTAATAAACAAATGAAGGTGTTTCCAAAAATCACAAATACCCATGTGCATTAATGTGACAAAAAAATTTCATATGAATTATCATGTGAAAGTCATGCACATTAATTGAAACTATGACCAAACCATAATTATATTATGAAATCCAACCACTAAATAAATTATCAAACTTAATTCATAGACAATTACATAAGTAATAATCTAATTACATCAAGTTATAAGAACACACATGAACAATGAATGCATAAGTTACAAAATACATAATACATACTAGCACGACTTTGGTAGTTGTTGAATTTTTAATGACTATTGTACATGTGACAAGAATTTTGCAAGATCACTATTTTGAAAAGTAAGTAGGTGATAGCAAGGATGTAAAATGAAACTTCAAGAGAAAGCACCAATCATGCTTGCATAACCTTATCAACAAACATTGGAAATGAGCTTCCAAATGTGAAGTTGTATATGTACATACATGGTGGGTTTGTGCATAAAATATTTTAATTACTGCATTGCATTTTGAATTGAATTTTTTTTATACATGTGTTATGCACATATGTTGTCTTTATTTTAATCTAGTATTCTAAAGTATGAGAGGGATGTCAATTAACTTAATGTTATTATGATGTTCTAAATGTTTATCTCTTCTTATAACATTGGAACAAATTTTGTTCAATAGCCAATTATTGAACCAATTTTAAACAATTCAATTCCCAAAAGAATGAGAAATTTGTTAATAAAAATAACATTACAAAGGAGACATGACAAATCTCAAGTAGTTGTGTACCAATGGTAATATGTTTAGACAAATAGTTAATGTTTTGCAAACATGTTCCTATATATTTTCACACATCCCAAAATCAAAGTTTTTCAAATGAACACATCCCATGGACTTGATTTGTTTGGGGCACACATCCCTAAACCAAAGTAGGTGCTCATGTAAAAACAACACTAATTTAATGTGCATAGTTTGCCTTGCAAAAGGCTCAAGTGAAGGTGTTCTAAAAGGCAACCCCCTGCTTCTGATGTTTGTGTAATTAAACCTTCATTACAACACTTGCAAAGGAGATCATAGTTTGGGTGATCATTTTAAAATGTGCCTCCACAATAGCCATGGTAGCACAATACCCACTCACAATAGCCACATCACTACCTTCCATTTCTTGACCCTCAATTCACCAACCTTCTTTTCATTGAGATATGGCAAATTTGGGAGAGTTTTTCGGAAAAAATTCTTTGCAAAAGTTGTACCTCTTTTTTTGGGTCAATGAGTGACAAAATTTCAGCACAGAAAAACACTAGTCTAAACATTATGAAACCATCTCCTTGCAGTCTTCACTCATCAAGGGCTTTTCAAGATACAAAGTGTGTGTCGGGGGTACCATGGTTTCAGAGATCTCAATCTGAGAAACAAACAAAACAAACAGCCTTAAGAGATAGATGGTTCACCGATGGATTAAGGAGAAGTGCAAATTCAATAATTCTAGACTTCATTTTCAAATTGATTATATTTTTCATATTTCAAAAAATTTAAAATATCACACAATTTGTTCACTTATGTTGATGGGATTTTAGTGTAGGGTAAAACTTAAGGCTGTAGGCTTTACCAAAGTAAGCACAATGGGGACCCAAGTACAAGCCCAATTCTGGTGAACCCCACAGACAAGGGCTTTACTAAGCATAAAAGCTTGCCTTTGATTGCCCAAGAGTGGCCTCAAAGAAGGAACTTGGACTCATCCTAATTTAAACCCAACAACAACAT
>Ga0209208_10006822_pt1 | contig 15682 bp, 10 predicted proteins | sample S1TSphfallax_3_FD_187694 | JGI IMG/M metagenome (GOLD analysis project Ga0209208, IMG submission 187694) | Host-associated microbial communities from peat moss isolated from Minnesota, USA - S1T2_Fd - Sphagnum fallax MG (SPAdes) (version 2) | ecosystem: Host-associated > Plants > Peat moss >...
ACACATACCTTATGTTTGTTTTCAAATTTATAAATTATACAACTAAATAGGTAATTTTCTAATAACTATATATGCAAATTATTTATCTGAATTATTTAATAGTTAGTTATCTAAATTAACTAAAAAAATAGATATCTAAATTAGATCAATTAATTTAGATTGTTAGCCAATTTCTCATTTTAATTAATTATTTCATATTAATGAATCAATTAAATTATTAATAAATATTTATTATTTATTAATTTTTTTGAAAATAACTTAATTATTAAATATTAAATATTTATTTACTTATTTACTAAGTAAATATTAAATAATTATTAATTAATCAATAATTATTGATTTTTTCAATTAATTAATCAATTGGTTAATGGTAATAATTCATCAATAGTTATTAATTATTGTATCAATTTCTGATTTAATATCTAATCAGTCAATTATTATTTTTGAAGTAATGAACTAAATAATCAATTATTATATATATTTTAAATATTAATTAAAATTAAATCTAACTAAATAACATTAATTATTCCATTTATTTTATTAACTATTCAATTAATTGATGATAATAATACATCAATAATTAATACTCGGTAATACAATGAATATATCAAATTAATATGACCTTGCAATTAATATAATTTAATCATACCTTAAAATAAACATGGTATATATATTTTTAACCATATAAAATCAAAATGAAAAAAATTATTCTAATATGCCCATAATATGAACAAATATATGTTGAATATAACTTGAATGCGGGTCAAATACATTTAAATATGTTAAATATACTTTTAATGTAATCCACAATATTTTAATGTACATTAAATGTATAAGTACACCAAAAGAAGTAACCAAGTTACAACTAATTTTGCGATTAAATGAACATAAAGGTTTATTTTTAGATGAAAAATTCAAAAATGTAGTCAATATCAAAGGATTTGTAATTTAATAGTTGCACCATAAGCATAAACAAATAGTAGATTTAAAAATATGGTGATTGTAAAACTGTAGGATCTCGCAACTTAATTATCAATAAGGAAAAGGCTATTGGATTTTTTTTTAAAACAAGAAAATTGGAAAGACTTTAGGTTAGACATTGTTTTCTATCTACTTATCATCATGCTAGAACCACCATCTTCTATAGACTTGAAAAAGACCCACATTTGCTTTCAAACTTCCTACATCTATTGCTTATATTTGCAACACTTACACTTTATGGTTGTTTACTACCATTTGCAATGCCCTTGACAAGCTTTCCCAACACTATGTGCCATTTGTAGCCACTACACATCTTCTGGGATTGTTGTTTATTATTCTCATTTACCTTGCCAACTTCAATTGTCAAGTTTAATCATTTTTTACTACCATCTATTGGTTGCTAGCTTCATGTGGCAACAAACGATTTCCTACTTCAAAAGCTAAAACCAAGCATACATACATCTTTTGTAGAAAAAATGCAAAACTATTATATAAAATGCAACAAAACATTATGCAAACTTAATACTACCTTCCTTCCTATCCTAATGTAATAGATTCACACAAAACACATTAAGATCTTTCAACCATTTTCCATTGCAATGATAGGAGTACATAATGTTTCCATATTCTCCTCCTCTTTCTCCAATGTCACATACACAATTCTCCCCCAAGAGAACTCTCTTCACCACATCCAATCTAAAATCATAATATCTCTAATACAAGGCAATGATCCATTATCCTTTTTTATCCTCCTCATAATCTTCCTTTTTTCATACCACACAAGGTCACATGCTTTCTATGAAAATAGACCTTCCTTTTCCTTATCCTAATCCTACCACACATCCCATTAATTTATTGGATAATAAAAACTATTCCTTATCCTTTTTAGAAATCCCCACATGATTGGTGGATCATCACCAACCATTCATCTAACTAATATCATTAGCTTCATCCTTTGGTAAAAGATGGTAAGTTACTGCTAGTAATAACCCTTTAATCATTATGATGTCCATGACACTAATTAATTTAGGAATTTTTATCCTTAACAATGACTAGTTATAAAAATGACAAAACATATTTGCAAATGATAGATAGTTACATGTAATTAAAAATTGAATAATTAAATAATACAAGATTTCTAGTAGTGGTAGTTGTATGATATACTTGCAACATAGTTGCACAAGTTGCATACATATACAATTTTATATACGATGAGTTATATCCATTACAATTGTTGCAACTTGTCCAATAGCACTCACCTAGTAAAAATACATTGAATTGCAATTGGTCATTGCAATTCAAAAACCCAATTGCAAGCCAAGCTGCAAAACACTTTATTTTATCATTATGCATTAAGTTTTTCAATGTATTTTTGTCTTTTTTTGACGTTTAAGGGGTAAGAGAAAGATTCCAATATGTCTTGGGAGAAGGCCAAATGGAGGATGTTTGAAACACCCATATGAATTTTGTGGGTGTCAATGTTGCATCTTTCAAGGTGCCTACATAGTTCTACCACATGGTTTGAATATATGAACATTTTCAATACTTTAAATACAATAAGTAATCCACTATTATCCATTGATTAAAATACAACAAGTTGTTAGGTATCCATCAGCTTGGATCTAGATTAAGAGTACATTCTTGGCCCATCTATTGATAGGTTCGAAGTTTAAATATCGCCAACAACACCATGACAAACATGACCTCCTTTTTGTGGGACAACAAGTAATGTTGCACGACAATTAATGTGAAAAGCATATAACCATGCAAATGTGACACAATAACACCCACAAAGCATGGAGGGTGAGTGTTTAACATCCTTTGTGGGAAATGACCACCCATTTTAAAAGAAAGGGAGATAAAAGGCGATTTTTTTTAAAAATCAATTTTAAAAGAAAGGGTGATTGGAAAGGTAAAATAAAAATTACCCATCCACTTGAAAGGAAATAATGGTTTAAAGGGGTAAAAATCAATGTGCACCATTATAGAAAAGAAGGAAGTTGAAAAGATAAACAATTTTTCACCCTTTTAAGAGGAAAGGGAGGTTGCAAGAAGAAAAACTTGTTATCATTGAAGAGAAATAACAAATAATTAGTGTTGGGCAAGTATCAACTTTTGAATATACCAACTTGTAATAGATCTTTTAAAAACATTCATATTAGCTTGATGTTAGCATTGGATCTATTTTTGAAACTTCATATCAACTTGTTATGCTTGCATTCCTATCATTTTCTAGTTATTGATCTATCAATTTGCCATTGTAGTAGGTGGTATATTAGTCCTAGTTGAATTGTAGTGGGAGTGTATCTCAAGATGTGACATGGTGGAAGATAGGAAAATATATGATTCTTGTTACTCCTAGAACTTGGTGGCACTTACAGAATTATTGAATTCTATACATGTACCCAACAATAGTACATGTACTTTGAGTACTTGAATGTGTATTTCTACATTAATTTTAGTATGCCATTCATGTTGGCCCGATTTTGCATCCTTCTTATTTCTTCAAGCTTTTCTACTTCTTGTTTGATCCCAAATGTTGCAAAAACTACTTTTATTTCCTTTTTGATCCCACTTGTGATAAGGATTAATTTTATTCCCTTTCTCAACACAATGACAATAGAGGAAAGATCTCTAAAAAAGGTTGAAATTCCTCCAACAAACCTCCTAATAAATATGACATCATGCTTAGGAAAATTAAAAGCTTTGGTTTTTCACAAACTCCAAAATTGCTCTTACTGTAGGATTGCTAAGCTATGTGGGAATTTGCCCTTCCCTTGTTGTTGCCCAGTGAAAAAATGTATGATCAATTTGATTTGTTCTTGTGCCCATGTTATAATTGAATTGTTTGTTGTTTCAGTGTCTAGCCTAGAAGAACTTGCTAGTTTATTTATTTTTATGTGCACAAGGGGTCAAATTTGCATTGAAGTACATGTTTTATGTGTACAAAGAGCCAATTTCTAATCAGCTGTTTACAATTTTGTGTGTCCAAAACCTCAAATTGCAATCAGCTCATTGTTGTTTGCCCTTCATGGACATCTAGTCTGTGTCCCTTCAGCTTGGATGCTTGCTCGTACAGCAAGCTAAAAAAATCATGCCTTTGTAATTTGTTCCCATCATACCCGGTGGATATATGGCAAGTAGCACTTAAAAATAAGTGAAAATAAAATAAAATCAGGCAGGGTGCTCTATGTAGGGTAACCCTGGAAGCATCAACTGCAGGGTTCTTACTTCCTAAACCTCTTAAAAGGTGGTGGAAATCCTCAGCTGAAACCCTAGAATTTTGAGATTGTGAGCTGCTTCTTCCCAGTTTGTTGTAGTTGATGCTCTCTTTATAATATAACTCCCAGTCGGGACTACATTGAAATAGTTGGAATTCCTGGGACACCTTATTTTCAAAATTGAGACACTTTCAATTTTTGCAACTTTGATGTTTCATAACTCTCACAAGTCTCAATTGATGATACTTCAAAATTGAACATTGATGTTAACCAATTGAGACATGCAGCACCAATTTCTTAGAGCATGCCAAACCTCAGCAGTAAATTGTCCTTAACAGTAGATTTTGGATGAAGATTTGCAGAAAATCACTCTGAATCTTCTTTGGGCTATTAGTGAATAAATCACATGCTGGCATTGCCCTGCAAAAGAGGATTTGGGTGAACTAGCACCCATGATGGTGGTGCCATGGTGAAAATCTCAAAATCCATTTAGGTGCTACCGTGTGGTCAGATTCGATGAAAGTTAATTAAAAATCAAGATGTTGAAAAGTTTCATAAATTTCACAGAAAAAATGTTGAAAGTTTTTAAAAATTTCAAAGACAACATTGCCTAATCTGATGAAATTTTCAAATTGACAAATGTGAAACACAATAATTGTTATATCCATATGTCTTCAAGTGAAAACACACAAATTTTGTAATCACATGAAATTTCATAAATAATTATATAAACTTAGCTTGACAAAATAAGTACATAATATGAAACTCCAAAAAATGCTATCTTAAAATAACACAAAACTTGAAGCCATAACAGGCTTGATAATTAATGGTGATCTCATCAATTTAAAAAAGCTTATCGAAATCCTAGTCTTCAACATTCTCCTTTAACACAAGTCCGGAGCAGCACCCAAAACAAGTTTACTAATTTTTGAATTGTTTTTTAATAGCTCCTTTAGTTCTAGTCTTCAAAAAAATTCTTTAACACAGGGTATCATCATCAGCCAACAAAATAATTAAAATTATAAAAGTTGTAAAACATTAAGATTTTGTATGTGTTGAAAATTAGTAAAGTTTAATTTGAGGTGTTTGAAAGCTCTCTTGTTTTAAAATTAATTCAATAATCTGAACACAGGGGTGACATAAATCATTTATTTATAAAGATTACAAATATCCCATGCTTAAACTAAATCAGGGTGTCCAAGTTCAAATCCAACACTTAATATGGCCACTGAGAGGCCTCTCTCAAAAAGGTCATGGTGCCAACATGGGTGCTGGTTCACACTGGCCAAGCAAGAGCACCTGTAGCAGGAAATGAGTGTCTCTCAGCAATAAATGAATGTTTCTCATTAACCAACTACAATGATTGGCCCAGGTCAGGTGGTGAGAGTTAAATAGTCTCTCATTTTGTATAGTCCATCTTTTCAGGTTCATGGGTGAGGATGGCAGAGAAACTAAACAATGGTCATTGGATGTGCTAAATATTGCTAGAGGGCTCCCACAATGCTTTGCTCTCACAACCCTTGCTGAGGGCCCTCCAACATCATGTGAAGCTGTTCAATTGATCATGAATTGTTCCTTCCAAATCAAAATTTGAATGGGTGAACTCTCTTTCAAGGTAATTTGTATTGAAGCCCTCTGATTATTCATACCTCTGCAGAAAGAAGTTTTTTTGGGGATGTGACCCACTTCTAAAAGCACTCATTGAGATCTTTCCAAAAATTTAAAGATCATACAATTCAAACAAGGATTGATTTCAAATCTTACTTTGGTTATCTAAACTTCTAAAACAATTCAATACTTCAATGTGGGAACTCATGGAAAGAGTCATGTGTGAATGTTTCCCTTTGACACCCCCACATGCTTTCTCCCTGTGTTTTAGTGTAAGGTCAACTTTCTTTAGCCCTCAACATGTTTCAAAATTGCAATTCACCCGATTCATTATCAAACATTCAATTTGCTTTGATCATCAGAAACCATTTCTTTGTCATTCCAGGGACTTGATCATGAGCTCAAATTAAGGTGATAACAACATGCCTTCACTTTTCCATGCACATCATTGAAGTTGGTAAAACACATAGCACCGTCATGTTTTTGTGTATACCTCACCAATGCCACTTATTTGATAACTTCATGCATTAAATTGGTAGAATGTGCAATATGTGCATTTGGCCTTGATTCATGACACATGCAAGTAAATGTTGTGGATTCATCCAAGGGAGTTTCCGACAACCTAACAACATTGTCAATCTAAATGGGGGGAAAAACTTGTAGCCTCTATAATGAATGTCCTTTTGCCATGGGACTAACTAGACTTGGGGACCTCACTCTATGAAGTCCTTTGGGAAGAAGACTTACCCTATATGTAATATCGAGGCCAAATTGGCCATATCTATGGCCTCACTCTCAAGTGGAATTGAGACAAATCCAAGAGAGCAATTAGGCAACCTAACATGCAATCCAATTTTTGGTCTTCTTGAGAAAATCTTATACTACAAACCACTGTACAACGCAAGGATTTTGTCTTTGTATTTGAAAGCACCTTCCCACATGGAAGATGCTTTGGTCAATTGAAGGGACCTTCCACTGGTCACATGCAAACCTTCCACCATTCAAACAAAAAACCTTTGGTACTTTAGGCTAGTGAAGGTCTGTTCCCATGGGCCTCCCATAATTTTCAGGCCTATGCCCTCGGGCTATCACCCCCAAGGCTAGGACCCTCATATTATGGGAGCAAGTCTTCCCCTGTACATTATGCACTAGAGAAAGCAGCCCTAGGGCACATTCTGCCTCCCAGTGAGCCACTAGGGTGAGTAGAAGAGCTTGAAGGCCATTGAAACCTTTCAAAATAACAAGCAAGTAGTTGAGGCACAAGTGAAGAAAATCCACATGCAAATGGAATGAAGAAAACAAGTCAATAAAAAAGCATTGAGGCAGTCTTTTCCCCATTTTGTCATAAAGTTTTTATAAAGCTGCATGACCCTGTATGGACCAATGGCCTTTCCTCAAGAACCATGGTCTTATTCATGGGTTATTGGAAAGCAAACATGACCAGTTGCAGAAGCTGATCACTATGCTGAGAAATATTATCCTGGGTTGTAATAAAACCCTCCCAGGTGCCATCATAAATATACTTAAGTAGAATACCACAGATTGAAATTCCAGTGCACACTACAAAGAAAATAGTTCAACTATCCAGAATAAACTTTCGTGCAGTTTCTGGCCAAGGCCATTGATGAAGCTCCAAACTTTGGCTGCTGCCAACATTAACCTAACAATGTGAGATGAAATGTGCATGGAAAATTGTTGCCTGCGAGAGTCACCAGCACAATGAAATTACTGTTGCTGCAGAGTCTATTGCCCAAGAGGAATCAATTGCTCTCAAGGATTGAACTTGGTTGATTGCATGTCATGTACAAAGGCTTACAGTTGACTGGATTTTGGTCAGTGGTAGCAATCTCTGCTCAGAAATGAACAACACCCCGGCCTTCAACACTGATCCTTGATGCTTGCAAGCTCTTCTTTGTTGTTTTCAAATGCTGAAGCTTCTTATTCATCTGCAATCACCAAAAGTTGACATAAAGACCACCCACAAGTTAGCATGCACAAAAAACTCAGCTCTACAAGAAGACATGATCCTTATGTCTTTATGGTATGGTGAACTCTCAGATCGAAATCATACATAAGAAAACAAGAGTGTTAAAGGGTCCCAAAATTCACAATAAGTAACCAAATTAAATTAGAGGCTGGACTTCAACAGCACTTGAATCATCCTTCTATTGTAGTTCACTGCTGCAATTAGTATAATAACAAAAGATTTGGCAGTACTCAAATACCAATTGTCCTGAAATTTACAGTACTGGCATGATTGTTATTTCAGGAGTCTTGCTTGTGATGGTAGAATAACAGGGGGAAAAATGAAAATTTGACATGAAATGGGAAGCATGTTCATTGACCTTCATGCGCCGTTCATCTTGACGCTGCTGCCTAGCACGATTGCGAGCTACTTCAGGATCCACCTTTGACTCAGGTCGCCTTACAAAATCAAGAGGGAGTGCTTCTGGTCTGGAAGCATGTTGCCGGTAGCCAACATCCCCAGGCCTGAGCTCCCTGCATTGTAACACCATGTATACAAGCTGAGGTGATTGCTTTGTTAACAAGGCATCCTAACCCTAGAAATAAACACTGAACAAATAATATCAATCTCATCAGCTGAAGGATCCTGCTACCATGCATGCAAAGATAACTGAATCAGAGATAGCAACCATATGTGAAAATATGGCTCGTCACAGGAAGACTTACTCTGATTCATGCAGCATATCCAGTTCATCTCCTGGTCTTGAATCCATGAGTCTTGGCCTCGAAGCGGGCCTGCTCATACACTCAAGGATTGTGAGATTGATTCAAACTGACAGTAATATAGAACTTTGGCTAATCAGACATTCCTCAATCAGGCCAGCAAGCAAGATCTTTATGACTGGACTATCCAAAATACCAAATGCTTGAGCTGATAAAATTCTAATAATAAAGTCATCTTACATGTAGATGGGACACCACACACAAGCATATCTCACTTGAGTTATGTCTTACTGCACTACTGATTATACCAAATCCATCTCTTCATCAGTCACAAGACAGATGATATGATCCCCTATTTTGCAACTATCACACCAATTGTCAAATAAACAACATGAAACTCCCACAAAACATAACATTGACAAATTATCAGGCCTTTAAGATGCAAACAACTTATACTATGTATATCTATAGATTGCAGAAAAACTGCACAACAACACCTTAAAGGTACAAGACAAGACAGAACTCATAAAACAAACTCCTCTTGTAAGATACACCAGATCCACTTCACACAAGATGTACTTTTCAGACAAGGTGGAACTCATAAAACAAACTCCTCATGTAAGATACACCAGATCCGATTCACACAAGATACACCTTTCAGCAGGCATCACATAGGTGATACACCTCTGTCACACAAGATCTATCTTACACCAGTATCATGGAACAGAGACATCTATCACATGTAACATACCATGGCAATGCAAAGATAGTATGATCTTTTTTTTGTCTCTTAATCCTCCTACTGGTACTTCTTCAATCAAAGGACTGTAGAACACACAACTAACAATGTTAGATACTCCACAATTTAAGCATTGCTTTGTTATCGGGAGTGACTACTCATAGGTATGCACAATCCACTAACACCCCCTGTACTGATGGAAAGGGCTTGGTTGGACATTGCAGGTCAATAACTAATTGTTCAGATTGACTCACTTTTTAAGTGGAGTTCTTTGTGGCTGAGGCCTCTCCTCATCATAGCTCCGTAGATCCTCATACCGTGTACTCTTCTGAAAAAGAGGACGGCTCTATATAGACACAAAGAAAAATGATGAAGTCAAGGAAGCCATCATGAAGGACTGACCTTATGAGAGGTGATTTTTTAGAATCACCAGATTGTGTACAAAATCAACACAAAGTGATTACAGCCATAGACTGGCAAAAGACCTCAAGAAGACAGCTCATTTAAAGTTGTTGAAGAGGCCAAATTGCTTACCCACTTATCTACAAGGTCTCTGGCCAACTTTTTGTTGATGGGTGTCTCTTCTGGTAGCCTTGACAAAAACATGACAACCTGTCTCCCACCAGAACAAACCATCTGTTAAAAAGTATCACACAAAATAACTTTTCCATACCATTTTTGCAGATGTCCTTTGAAACACTACTCACACCCACATACAGTGTATTGCCCCCCAACAGGATGTTCTGACTGCTTGTTTGCCAGCCAGCAAACCCTGATGCTACATTCCTTGAATTTACAGTGATCCACCATGATGGTTGTGAGGCAACACACATGCCCTACAAAAAGAAGAAGCAGGGTGTTGCCACTACCTTTCCAAGGCCACTCTTCTTGAGCTGCTCACGCCTCTCATAAACCTCCACATCAATTGGCAGCTGCCCCAACCAATCACCTCAGAACAGGGCTCTCTTTCAAGATTCATAATCCAATATCCGACTTCAGAAAGCAAACAATCAAAGGAAAGAACCAGAAACAAATCATGACACAAAATGACCTGCCTAGCAAGTAAACCTTGAGGGCCATTTCCTATCAGGGTGAGGGTTGGATCCAGCTCACCCATGTCAGAACACCTTAATTGGATGTTTGACAACTTAACTGAATCATATATCATCTAAGCTACTTAGCTTACTGTAGGGATTCATGACAACCTCTAAGTAAATGCTGAGAGCTCTGAGAATCTGATCTTCAAGTCAAAGTCACTACAATCTTGTTCATGACAGCCATATGGTAAGGTGCAACTCCTGATTGAAAAGGTGAATTCCACCAAATTCAAAGCATGTGACCTTCATAACTCTGACATGATTGCAGTGAGACAATGTTGGAACTTCAAATGCACCCTAGTCAAATTGAATAAACTAACTTACATCAGTCAGCAGCTTAAGAATGCCAGTGCGAATGTTGATGTTTGGTAATGAGCCATCTGGAAGTGGCTCAAGCCAATTCTTGAGTGAAGAGAGAACTCCTCGGTCTAAGAATTCCTGCTGCAGTTGCCGTCTGCAAGCCACAACAAACGTTTTAACACAACATTCCCTTTTACTAAACCTGACATCTTTATGGACGTGTCCTGGCATTAGTAGTACCACGCCCCATCTTAGCAAGAAAAGAAAGAATGTATGTGACTTACTTCTCAAGCACATGCATAAGCTCTGGAAGCATCTTCAGTTTTTCAATTGCAGGCTTGGATGCACAGTTAAGATCAGCATCTGTCTCTGCTGCAACATCCAGCTTTGCCATAAATTGTTCAACAAACATGGCAATCTCCTCAGGGGTGTGCTCAAACTTTTTGCGCTTCTTACCACCTTTAAAAAACTTGGTTAGCTCATCATCATCCTGGTCATCCTCCCCAGCTTCCTCTGCCTGCAAAGGGGTTTGTGAAGAAACCTTGAGAACAATCATTGGGAAACTCCAACACTTGGGTTAACCCTAAGCAAGTCTCATCCGACAGCACATCTCAAAAGCATGTAAACAAAAAAAATGGATGCTCCCAATTATGACAGAAACAAATCCAAAGTATCAATTGGAAGGTCTGGGTTAAGCATCAACCTGTGGAGCATCCCCAGCTGAGTTCTGTTCCCCATCACTGATGTAGCGCTCATTTTCAGGCACTCCTTCATCATCTATGAAGTTCTTGTCCTCATCATCAGGTACTCCCTCTCTGTCTTCCTGCTTCCATCACCAAATATCAGGACAAAATCTGCAGACCAAACTACATACTAGGAATAACAGTTTGATGACAATGTAAATATTGAGACCATGTAACTATAGTCAAAGGTCTGGAAGAAGGCATTTCCTACTAATGTCTCATTCAAGCCAGATGACAACTCAGGTACAGATCAGGAAGCAGGACCATGTGTCAACCACTCTGTAACAAGAGTAGCAAGAATCTTTATGTGATCCACAAATGGTATCTCACAAACTCCTAATCAATCAATAGTAAGTCTATCACCAAAAAATTGATGGTGGAAGTCATGACAGAAAGACCGAATTCAGCACAGATGGATCACAAAGGTTGTCCATTTACAATGGTATTGACACATATCATGATGGTGATAGGGTAATCACAAGGTGATTCTGGAGGTCATGTTCAAGACCCGAGAAGACAGGCATGTCAGGACATACATCCCACTTTATGCAATACTTTAAGAATCTAGTTGTGTTTGATAAGATCAGCAAAGTATTGAGAACTTCTCCCACACTATGATTGACTGGATGCATCTAACCGAAATTATGCACTGATGCCTATAACCCTACAAGACCCCATCCTGCAGGTCTCATGGCTATAACCCTAGAAGACCAAATCACGCTGGTTTGTTGTCAATTCTCAGATGAAACAAGAGCCATATCTGGTTGCATTCGTACACACCAGAGTCTACAAACCTGTAGGAGCAAGAATGACAGGAGAAGGCTCTGACTCCAAAAGAATAGCCATTTCTTGCCAAAGATGTGAACATAGAAGAGCAATTCAAAGGTCTCAAAACCCTAATGGAGAGACAGAGAGACAGAGAGACAGAGAGAGCTCCTGACCTCTGAATCATCGCCGTTTCCTGCAACCGAGTCCCACATCTCCTTCATTTCTTTTGCCCCTTTCTTGGTGGAGAACTCAGAACCCTCCCAATCTGAGCCCTTATTGCGAACCCCACCCTTTGTATTTCTAGCAAGTTTATCCGAAGAACTACTGCCGATGGCGGATTTACGTTTCTTACCCGTGACGGGTGTATCCTTAGCCTTCTTAACCCTCTTCCGGATTTCACCCTCCTCTCTGTCCTTGCTTTTACGCCTGACCACAGGAGATGATACATAATCTTCCGCTTCTTCTTCTTCTTCTTCTTCTTCTTCTTGTCGGTGTCTTCTTTCTTGTTCCTCTGGAGAATGAGCCTCTCTCGTCCCACTCTTCTTCACCAAACGCTTTCTAGATTTCGACTTGGGAGCTTCCTCGTCATCGTCATCATATTCTGGTCGACGAGGCGCTGAAGAGGGAGAGCGTTCATAGAAACCTGCTCCTCCTCCTTCTTCTTGCTGCTCCAAAGCCTGCGGCGACATCTCTCTTGACGACGACTGCTCGTCGGGATCGTACAGAAACTCTCCCTCTTCATCCCGCTCCACCATCTTCTCCTCCAACAAACAAACAAAACAAATTGCAGATCTACGCAAGCCTCCTCAACAACAACAACAACAACAACAACACCCAATCCTCAACAAACAAACAAGCAAACAAACAAGAAGAAACAAACCTCCTCGACGACAAGCGACCCTCGAGAAGAAGCGAAGACCAACAAAGAAAGAATCGCACAAAAGACCAAAGCTCACAAACGAGGAACAAAGGAAATAAAGAAGAAGGAAGGAAAGAAAGAAAGAGAGAAAGAAAGAAAGAAAGAAAGCAAATGCTCTTCTTCTTCTTCTTTTTCTTTTTCCCCTCAAGTTCCAAAATGTCAAACCCAGTCTGTTTTCCAAATGTCCTTGTTTGACTAAGTACATACTAATTTAATACAAATTATGAAGTATCTGCTAATTAAAGTACTAATTAAATTCTAATCCCAAGTTCCCAACCTAACTTCTCCTTTTGACAAAATCATTGATTAAGTACATATGCTAATTTAATACAAATTGTGAAGAATCTGCTAATTAAAGTACTAATTAAGTTCTAATCCCAAGTTCCCAACCCAACTTGCCCTTTTGACAAAATCATACTCAAAGTCAATCCCAATTAGGGTATTCCGCTCTCTCAATATGTATAATGGGTAGGGTACATGAATATATACGTATACAGTAATTATATATGGATACATGATTTTTTTTTAAAATGTGGGTCATAAATAAGTAATGCAATTGAAAACATTGATTAAGGTTTTGGAACTCAGAACTATACTGACACTTCTAGTGTGATTCATATTAAATGGTTTAGGCTGTGCAGTTGGCCCAAGTGTGAATTGGTTACCCAACTAAATTTTCCTTCCAAAACCCTTTTTTGTAATTTATTTTAATTTTTAATTTCTAAAATAATTCAAAATTCATTATCTCTTGCACCTTGAGTCTAACAATTTCCAAATTAACTTCATTAAATCCGACTGATTGTTGGTTCTCCAAGAATAGAAAGAGAGTGCCCAAATTTCCCTATGATTTTTTTGATTTAAAATGAATTTTTCAATGAAAAAAAATGTTGAACATTCATTAATTTCTCCATTATGGGTTGAAACATTATGAAATCAACTCAATGTACCTTTTCATCAAGGGCTTTCCAACAATACCAAGAATGTGGTAAGAGCCACGATGGTTTCAAAGACCTCAACTTGATAAACAAAATAACCAAACTACTTTCTTTCATGGATAGATTAGTTTGGGGTGTTTTTCAAGGTTTTTTTTGGGTGCAAAGAACCTCTTTCATTGGTTCATCACAACAAAAAATTTGTGAAACTTGGGAGATTCCCCAATGTAAAAGTATTCATTTTCAAAGTAATAACTATTGTTGTTTGGTTATCTAGTTTTTGGACAAACCTCCATGTATCAACACAACATATTTTCTACTTTAAAAAAATAGAAAGATATGTGTATTCAACAAATTTAACAAATTGGTTGTCAATATAATTATGTATTAATCATAAATTTTTTATAAAAAATTATGAATGATTTTTTTTCAAATTAAAAAATGATTGATATGGATAAAGGATAAGTCAAGTGTGTTAGTTTAGTTTTTTGGTTATGTTTTAATTAACAATGGGGAACATCTATTGGATCATTATCATTATTGTTGGTGGGTGAAGAGTTTATTTCTTTCTCATTGTTGGTTTTTTCACAACAAAGGAGGAAGTAAGGACAAGGTGTGGACATATGATCAATTTTTTATTTCTATTAATTTTTCATGCTCATTAGAAGGAATGACAACAATAATTGCACTATAAAAAGTCAGCAAAAAAAAAAGGAAAGGAAGAAGAGGAGGATTGATGGTGGGAGGAACTTGGGACTCCATTATTATCATTAGCAAATTTGGAGTTTCGCCAGAATTTAAGTTAAGCCTGCCAGGTTTGATGGACTTTGTTTAGTGGAAGTTCAAGGTTTTTCATCTTTTAGAATGTAATTTAGATTTAGATTGTGGTTCCACCCAAACTCAATTTCAGTGGAATTGGACATGCTCCAAGTCACTACTACACTTGGACAAAAGTGACCGCCTTCCATTCTAACCCCACCACTTATTATTGGATTTTAGTGGGATCCCAATGGATCTTGCCACTACATCCATTTTCACCGTGCTTTGTACAAACATCACCATGCCTTCCAATCTGATCCCACCATCATTGGATTTTACTGGGATCTCATTGGATCTTGCTACTTTGTTCAATTTCTTCATGTATTTGCATGCATATAATTAGAATATGTTCCAATTTATTAAGGCTTTTGTTTACATTTATACTAAGATCATTTGTCTCTTTCATGTATATACATATGAGATGAATCGAATATTCCACTCATATGACCAACCCCATTTACATGCATATGCATTGTGATGGAACATACATGTTCACTTACATTTATCCATTTACATACATGTTCCAAATATGGTTCCCCATGTACATAACCATGTGGTCATTTACATGTATCCAACTCCATTTATTCCAAACGACCAACAAGAACATCTCATCAACTAGCCTCATTGCCAATATTAAAATATGGATTATTGGGTCATGCATGCATTAAATGAGAATTCAAGGATCATTTGCAACAATGACAATTAGTAAAAAATGAGTGGATAAATATAATTTGTATCATTTACACCCCAAATATGCACATACACATTAATCGAACAATAATTAATCCACATATGGATCAATTAATGTGTATGTGCATATTTGGGGTGTAAATGATACAAATTATATTTATCCATTCATTTTTTACT
>Ga0209208_10006823_pt1 | contig 15682 bp, 11 predicted proteins | sample S1TSphfallax_3_FD_187694 | JGI IMG/M metagenome (GOLD analysis project Ga0209208, IMG submission 187694) | Host-associated microbial communities from peat moss isolated from Minnesota, USA - S1T2_Fd - Sphagnum fallax MG (SPAdes) (version 2) | ecosystem: Host-associated > Plants > Peat moss >...
CAACCACTCTATAAGGAGTCACACATGCCCCCTTAAACCACTTCTTTTTCATTATTTTTTCGAATTTTTTAAAAATATTTAACGTGTTTTTCAAATATATATATTTTAAATTTTTCTTGATACTATTATGTTAAGATGTATGTTAGAAAATATCTTAAATTTTTTTTAAAAAAACATTTTCAAATTGTGCTTTTAGTGTCAAAACTATTTTTAAGCAATGGTTACAAGCCTTTAAAAATGTAAATTGCATATTTTTTTATTCATTAGATTGATTCCAAACTTTTATGATATGTACATAATGTATTCACAATAATATTTTATAAAAAAATTCTATTTAATATATATATATATATATAATTTTTATTTTATTTTATTTTTTAATTTTTTTTACAATCCAAAATTCAAAAAATTAAGAAGTGGTTATGATTGCTAATGGTACATGTATATTTTCAAGATGGGTTTAGGGGGTTTAGGGTTTAGGGTTTAAACCCTAAACCCTAAAAGCGAGCATGTTAGTGTGACTTGACCCTTCTATAGTAGTTTTGTTTGGACACTAGTAGAAAATATGTCTTTTGCAACTATCATTTGTAACTAATTTTTGGTTGCACATGACACATGCAATTAATTTTTGCCATGGTTGCATAAAACAAGTCACATGCAACATATTGTTCATGTACAATGTACATATGGTATGTTTGTACTTCTCATCCATTCATATTTGTACAACAACTTGTTTATGCAACTACATGTGCAACTAAATGATTTTTTTTAATGGCACATGTATATTTTCAAACCAATCATTTAATGACACATGGCACCTAAGTAAGTAGGTAGGTAAATAAATAGGCCTAGGTAGGTAGGTAAGTAGGCTTAAGTAGGTAGGTCAATAGATGAGTGGGCCTAAATAGTAATGTAAATCTTTATCTTGAAAGGTAGATTTACAACTTTTTATCCAAAAAAATTTGGGTTTAACCTCTAGGGTCAAACATTTTTATTGGTTCATCCCAATTGCCATTTGTTCTTTCAAATAAGGTGCCCAGATATAAATATTTTACAAGCTTCAAAACTATGACAACCAATATGGGATAAATATTATAATTGCATTGTAGTTGCAATTTGGGATGCAATGAGCGTAGGGAAGCAAATAAAAAGTCATAAATCTTTGGTGATTGGTCTATTTTATTTGAGCCTCAAAAAATATATATTTCTACACTTAATGCATCCAAAGCCACAAAAATTGTTCAATTTGGTTATGAAATGAACAAGATATGTTATTTTGAAATGAAGGGGGTCATTGTTTGATTTAGACTAATAAAACCAATTTGTGATTTGAAGCTTAATATCTTTGGTCATTGTTCTATTGTTTTTGAGCTTACAAAAAAAAATTATAATTCTGCACTTAAGGCATTCAAAGCCACAAAAATCACTCAAATTGGTGTTGAAATGAGCAAGATATGTTCTTTTGAATGAAGGGGGTCATCGTTTTAGGCTAATAAAACCAACTTGTGATTTGAAGCTCAAGATCAAGTTGGTCATTGCTCTATTGTTTTTTAGCCTCCAAGATATTTTTTAGTTCTACACTTAACACATTCAAAGCCACAAAAATTGCTCAAATTCGTTTTGAAATGAGCAAGATATGTTCTTCTAAAATGAAGGGAATCATTGTTTGGTTTAAACAAAGAAAACCAAATCGAGTTTTGGAACTCAAGTTTTTTGGTAACGTATTTGTACAAATCCAAATGTATATATGATATTGTATGTATAATAACATATTTGCACAAATCAAAATGTAAAAATCATCCATTTTGAAAGATGAAAGAAAAACTAATTGCACCATAATTAAAGAGGTGACCAAAAATCATTTAAAATTCAAATGTAGTTGCACATATGACCACTTAAGTTGCATGCAATAACCAGTTACATCTAGTTGCAAGTGGGTTGGTGGTAAACGACATGATTTTTTTCTAGTGGTAAAACATTTTTTTCTAATTTTGTTATTTTTCCTTCTTGCACATGTAAAAATAATTGTTAACCTCTCTAGGTGTTGGGTAATGGCATCCCATTTGTTGGTGCCCCGTTTGACCACCCCATTGGTAATATTGTGGTACAAATGGTGTAAAAGGCCAAAATGGTGGAGAATTATAATACCAAAATGTTGGAGGGAGCAACTACCTTTTTTGTCCTTCTAAAAATCATTATTTGATTTTGCATAGATGTTTAATTGTGATGGTAATACATTGGGGTATATCTAGCTATCCCTTGGTCTTCACTAGGCAATTGATTTTCACCTTAGCCATTATGCCTTTTGACATTTCTTGATGCACACATGTTGGGGACACACTTAACTCACCATCTTTTTCTTGATTTTTTTGAACTTGGGGGTCCTCTTACCCCCTACCACTTGTTGTGTTCTTTTGTTATACCCATGTAATAGTTCCTCTTTAAAGATAAGATAAACATATTGTGGTGCCCACATGTAGTCATGTTTTTGGGATTTTGTAATCAAAGGAATGTCCTTCCCATTCTCCTTCCCATCCAAGTGCTTCCATCACATGGGAGTAGGTGATATCTATTTTTTGAACATCTAGTGGTTTTGTTTTTATGGTTTTTGAAATAGACATCTTCATTCTTTCCATGGATTGTTACTTACCCCATGATAATTTCTCAAATTCACCTTCTTGTCAAGTGTATCCAATTTTTCTTTCACATTTTTTGTTTAATACTCCTATAAGTTTTTCATTAACACCTTGTTCATGGTAGATATAAAGAAAATAATCCATAGATATAAGTTCTTTTCATAACTATGGCTTACAATACCATTGCCACAAGGTTAGTGAAAAGAGTCCTTTAGACATACTATTGTATAATATTATCACATTAGACATAACCACATTCACAAAACACAAGCTTTGGAAACTTTTTTTAAATAATCACAAACCAAGTCCTATGGATCCAATTCCATAATATGGTTATGTCATGCATTGTGTGAACCAAAGAAAACAAACATAAAAACCAAAAACCAACTAAACTTTTGACAAAACCATATCTCTTCCATTATATTTCCAAGGCACCAAGTACAAAGAAATACATGCATCCTTCAATATAGTAGAAAAAATAAAAGAAGAGAGAATGGAAGAATGAAAATCCCTCTTCTCCTTTAACCTTTGGTTTTCCCACCTCCCTTTTACAAACTAGTTAGTTCCTCCAAATCTTATCCCCTAAATTTAATTTTTAGTGAAAATTATCAACTAGTTTATTCCTTTGAATCTTATCCCCAAATCTCACTTTTAGTGGTAACCATCTTGCTAATTGAATAACTCTTTTAAAACCAAATAATATTACTAACATCATTTACCTAAATCAAAATAGGTAGTAGGTAAACATGTTGCTAGTAATTAAAAAAATATTAGGTTACCTTGTTATAGGTAGTAAATAACTATTAGATGAATAGGATTTACCCTATAATAATGGGTCTTTAGGGTTTCATTTAGGTGATACCATGTTTAACAAGTAGTTAATTATGATGTTGGTCTTCTATGCCTTTACTATTGCACATGGTTTTCTTAGAGTGAAATCATTTTGAAATGAATATATTTTTATCAAAGTTGTCATAAATTCAATAACAATGAATTTTATGGTGAAAAACATTAGATTTGGAAGGGAATGGTTTGGAAGGAGTGGGTGATTTAGGGTTCCTTCCTTACAAAGGTTTGTAACCATAAAACCTTCAAGCCAACAAATCTTCAAAATTTGTCATAACCAAAAAAGAAAGATGACAAATGAATTGAAATGAACATATCATTTGTGAACACAAAAGTGAATCAAGTGAAAGGAGCCTGAACAAAAGCTTGAAATGTAAAGAAAGGTTTAAAACTAGGTGTGAATATAAAACAATAATGGAACAAAATTTGAATCCCAAATTCATGGAATGCCCACAATCCTTGTGCATCATTTGCAACGATACAAAAATTGGATTAAAAGTCTATGCCATAAAAAGATGAGCAATATTTATTAAAGAACAACAAACAATGCTTAAAGCTTAATTTGGAATTTGTAGATTTCCCCAAACTTTGGTAGCCAATTACCATTGAAGTTTTAATCTTGTATAATTGTTAAAAATTTCAATCCTAAGTTTAAACACCAACTTTTCATTGCATATAAAAACTTTATATAAAAATAAGAATTTTTAAAAAATAATCCAAATTGCCAAAAACTAATTTGTGATAGACTTGGTGGAAACTTTGAAATCTAATAACATTACAATGAGAAATTACCTTCTAGGGAAATTTAATAGTAAAATAACAATTCAAATGTTACAATTACAATTCAACACCCATGCCAACAACCTTCAACATTGTCTTTTGAATCTATTATGTATTTATGTTGGAATTCAAGAGTTAATAAATGATTCTTGAAATGTGAATCCAAGTTTTCAAAAAATAAAATAAAATTGTTTACAAGGTTAGTTTATAATTTACCAAGGTAAGATAGAATACAATAATAACTTAGCTCATAATTGCACTTCCTACTTGAGAAATATTTTGTTTACATTCATCTCAAGCCTAGTATAATTACCATTCTTCACTTAAACGAAAGTATATTCGCTTTACAAGGTCCTAGGAAAGATCTCTTTTCCACACTAGATCATTGGATTTTCACAAGTGTTAATTTAATAGTGTTATGTAGTAGACTTGTATAGAATATCCCTTATTGAAAATGTAAACACATTGTTGTGCATATTATTTGCACTATGTACTACCTTCATGGTTTACAAATTTGATCAAACATGCAACCAAGACATGTAACCTGGATGTAAGCTACAATTCATTGAAGAACACATGAGGTTCATAGGCATGGGAATGTGTTAATTCAATGTGGGAATAACACGTTCCCCAATCGGAGCATGTTTGCATTAAAAGACATGGGGTTCTTGTGTGGCAATATTCAATGTCCCCAAATATGGGAATGTGCATTTTCTCGAAAGGACATGGGAATCATGTGTGGGAACTTTAGCTCCCCCATGAGCTTGGGTTCCTAATGCATTATTGACTTCCACATCATTGCCATAGTAACATGGGTGTTATAAATATAGGGCCAAGTCATGTTTTTGCAAAACAAATGTGCCCTAAATCTATGCACCCCAAAAACATTATGCACCTAAAAGTCTATGCATTCCAAGCTCTACACCCCAAATTATGTGCACCTTGAATAGTTGACTTTATTATACAACATGCATATCAAGAAACAAAAAATTGGGGAGGCATTTTTTTCACTAGAATATATTTGTGTCTAGAAAGCAAGACCACTTCACATATTAAAAACAAGACTCCAAATTGACCCATTCATGCATTTAAGCTATAGTTCAATTTTTTGCTTATGGCAATGGCTTATAGATTTTTTTTTTGAATAGAAAGGCTAGACATTAACATTAAGTAGGACAAGAAAACTTAAAGCATGCCCATCAACACACAATATGTGGGCCTCTATCAATGTATATCACATCCAAAATAGTAAGTTATTTTTCCATCACACCATTATTTTTAAGAAAGGCAATTTGTTTGTTTTGTCACTTTAAGATCTCTTAAACCACATGCTTGTTGATGTGTTACTAAGAAAACTAGAAAACTTTTGATCATAGGGGTGCATTTAGGTGATTTCATAATGTTTAGATAGATTCATGGGCTAAACAACCTTAGTGGATTGCTCCAAAGAATGCACCACTATATGGTGCAATTATTAATTTGTAGCACACAACTCATTAGTAGTAATGAATGACTTGATGAATATCGGAAGCAATTTTCCATCCTTATTTGAATGTGAAATGTAGTGAAAGTTTCATTTTCAAATGTAAATATAGCTCATATAATTTAGATCAACATAATTTGAACATTTTAACTAAATCATTTATATAAACACATCTTATTCGGGAATACTTTGTTAACATGCCAAATGATTCAAGATGTATATGTGAAGATGTAATGAAGGTCAAGTATCTAATTTATATTCAAGCTAGAATTTCAACACATTGGATCTTAATACATTATTTGGACATGATCTCACTTTAACTTTACAATGTCTTGATATTGAAAGAGGGATTTTGGGAATATTTTTTGGAAATTAAAAAAAAATGAGAGTTTTTTAAGCTAGGGACATGTAAAATATACTAGAAGGAAAGTAGTGGATCACATAAGAATATGAGCCATGGTGAAATCCATGTAGGGATATTTTAATGAGTTTTGAAATACTTAATTTGTTTGCTTTGCAAGTCAGGTGATGGAAAAACATTTGTGAACTACATTAAGTCATCCTAGTCCTATTGAAGCTCTTGCCCAAATGTCCCAATCACATGAAGCTAGAAAGCATGCCCTTGAGTTTATTTGTGACATTCATTGTTGTAGAAATAGGAAATCAACATTGATATTACATAACAAGCTCAAAGGTGCATTAAAAATCCTCTTCGGATACAAAACTTATTTTATCATAAAAGAGTTTGTTCATACATAAAGTTAACTTATCATAGTTAAGTTTAAAGTAGGAAAAAGAATTACCACACATCTACACATAATGTTAACATTAACAAAAAATCCTACTTGGAATATGACATAATGTTTTTTGGGGGAGTGTTAAAGAAAATGTTATCAATGTTTATGCATAAACTAAATGTTAAACCTAAACCTTAAAGATGAAAGAAATAAGTTTGTGTTAAGCTCCATGTTCATCTAAAAGAGGGTTATTCCCCCTCTTTCAAGATTTTCCTTGCACTTCTCAAGTGTAGGCTCAAATGAACATCTACAGCAATTTGAAAAAATAGACACCAAATTATTCCTTGCATTTTTCAAGTGCGTTATCAATTAGTTAGTGAACAATAAGAATAGATGTCATCAAGTTTTTTCTTGTGCTTCTCCAATGTGTGTGCTTCTCCAATGTGTTTTAAAATGAACATCTATTACAACTTGAACAAACAAACACCAAAAGAAAAATTGAAGAAACAAACATTGGAAGAAATTTCACTCATGAATGTTGCTTAAAAGAAGTTATAAGCAAAATGAGACATGCATGTAAGAACCATTGAAACAAGACAATATGCAAGAACCAAGAAAACTTGGAGGGGACACATGTAAGAAGATGCACATGATGTTTTCATTTGGAGAAGACTACAACAATTATGAATGTGAACATGCACAACAAGAAGCTGTTGATTAAAACATTTTTATTTTTTTTCAATAAATCTTTCCAAGATTTGAACAAAAAAATTAGAATTTACTAGATGCTCAAGAAATTGCACGTATTCCAAAAGGTTTTGGAACAAATTGAAGCATAGGTGTTCAAGTCCAAAAAAATGAAATCTATTTTTTCATTAAATTGTTGTTAGAACAACTATAGAAGAATTTGAATAAAAAATTTATGGAAATTTTTAAATGTTCAAGAAATTACACCTATTTGAAAAGCTTGTGGAACAAATTGAGGCAAAGGTACTTGAATTTAGAAAGGGGAAAAAGACAAATTATGCATATCAAAAGAAAAAGAACTTGGGAAATGGAAATCTTGTGTTGTATGCATATTAGAAGACAAAAAACTTCAAGAACAATCTCATTATGGAGTATGTACATTAAAAGACAAAGAACTTGTACATGTTAATACAAGAAACATTTCCTAAAAGATGTGGTCATTCAATATAACAAAAGAAAAAGGATCTAAGAGGTTGGATACATGGTGGGGGACTGAAATATGAATAGCTTCCACCATTATCAAATGACAAATAATCTTGGAGCTCATCTCTCCTCGCATAATTAAACATTAAAATACCCAATGATGTAAAAATTCTTGCACTTCACTACCCTTCCTTTTGTACATTACAAAGTAAAAAATATGTCCCTCCTCTATTTTAATTGCAAAAATTTGATAAGAGATATATCTAGACTAATATTGAAATGTCATGCATAACAATACAAGTATGTGATAATCTAGAAGGCTCTATGTATTAATTCTCGATTAAGAAAACTCATAAACAAATAATTGTAATGCTAGGACTTTGCTCAATGCAACCCTAATGATCATAATCCCTAAGCATGCTTTTGATTACTCAAGGATTCTTTGCATAAGGAAAAGGAAACTAGAAAGATGGCATATTTGGCAAGGACCTTAAACCCCATCAACTCCAATTCAAGAAGACAATGGGGTAACAAGTATCAAGGCATCTTGGAGCAACATCCCTACAAAACCCACTAGTGATAAAAATGTTATATCATTTGACAAGAATAAATATTTTTTAATGCCAAAATTCCTTAAGAATTGCAAGGCTAATATAAATACTCAAAAATTATGTTTTTATGTTAGAAATCTTAAAAGTGCATTGACCAAGGAAAAAACTTTATGTAACTTGAACAATTTTATTGTAGAGTATGCATACTAAAAGACAAAAAACTTGGGAATGTTCTCAATATGGACTATGCATATTAGAAGCCAAAAAACTTGTAGCAAATTAAGAGATTGGGGAATATGCATACCAAAAGGAAAAAATAACTTGGAAGATGTTGAGATTATGAAGGATGCATATCAGAAGACAAACTATTTGGGAAAGGAAGCATACAACATCAATGCTTGGAGGGCAACAACATGTGTCACCTTGGGCTCTTCAATCACAAGATTGCCCTTGTAGTCTACTTGAAAATATAGTGGCATCCACATCTATAAGGTAATTGTCATGAAAGGTGGTCACATAATTGAAGATTAGGGGTGGTTTGTAGGTTGTTTAATTACCAAAGAATCACATCCTCATAATCAATTGCAACCTCTTGTGCACATTCCCTTTCAAGTAATAGATTTAATGCCTTTGTTAAATATGAGATGTGTTGACAAAAGCTACATGGACTACATTGGTTTACATTGAAACTACAAAAAAATAAAAATAAATAATAGAATAGGTTGAGAATCCCAACTTACCCTTTTGTTCTAGTGCCTTGGTATAAAACAAATACAACCTAGAATGCAAAAGTTTTGTACATGTTCAAAATTAAAGCTCTAGGGGTGAAATAACTTTGAATATTTCAATTGGATCATCACAAATGCATTTTAAACATCAAGGATACATGATTGCAAACCAATATCCAAATGCAAAAACTTATAGCATCTACAAAATAGGTCATTTCAATTCCTATTTATTGACATTTAATTCATTTTCTCTTTTCATATTGATCAATATAAATATGTATATGGAATTTCTCCAACACAACATTGAAAAGATCCCAAAAATTTTACAATGGCAAATGGGGAAAATCAAATTTTTACAATAATTCTTCATTTTATTCTATTTTGAAGAAATATCAATTAATTTGTAAAAAAAATTTCCTTTCATATGGCCAATTTAGGTATGTATTTAAATATTTGAAACTTTTTCATCACAACATTGAAAAAATTTGGAATTTTTGCAACTTTTTGGAATTAAAAAATAAAATCTTCACCACACTTAGACTTTAGTTTCAAATTCATAGCATTTTTAAAGCTAGTTTTTAAAACTATTTAGATAGGTTTTTAAAACATGACAACCTTTAATGCTAAATCCCTCTTTGGGAGTTGGGATGTTAACAAATTTTGCAAAATCAAAAACTTGAAAAATAAACCATTGATGACATGTACAAATTGGCTTTTTGAAAAAGAAATGGGCACATTGTTGCCACATTACAAGGAGTTTTTTTGGGATTTCACTATATTTAAACAATAGGTTCTAACTTGAACATGTGCCTTTTCATGTCCATGTTATATAGTAAAATAAAACTTGAGATTGACATAAAAATGATGAACTCTTGAAAACCCTATGGGAACATGTGAGGGACATAAGATGGGGGGAGGTGATATTATTGAATTGATCCATCTCTTTTACCATTTTTCTTACCTCTTTCTCACCAACATGGGGGGCTAATCATAGGAACCTAAAGGAGTGCAATTGAACTTTTCAAGTCATTTAAGCTGTGGCCATCATGAGGTGATCTTGGTTTCAATATATAATAAAAATATAGTATCTTTATTATAGTAAATCTATCATTGATACGTGATATTTTTAATCAATTTTAATCTTACCTTGAATTTATTTCACTAGAAGAAATATTGTCCTTTGCAACCAAGGAAACAATGACTAAAAGTCTTCAATGATTTTATAAATGACTATAGTCATCTAATACAACTATGAATCCTATGAACCAAATTAGGCAGTCATAAATTAGTTAATCTTGTCATTGAAAAATGATAGATTTTCAAAAATAATTATGTATTTCATCCACATCTCATCCATGGGAGAGGAGAAAATGACATGGATTTCCAATTGTCACTTTTATGATAATAAATTGACTAGAATGAAAATGACATGGGAATTAGTGACCTAGCATTTTTGTATAACTATCAAATGACTTGGAAAATAACAACCTAGCAATGGACATGTGATTATAGAATGACTACAATGCAATGACATGGATAGTGATGACATGACATTCTAAAGTGACTAAAAACTGACTATGAATGAACAACCTAGCATTTATTATATGATTAAAATATGACTATAATATGACAACATGGATAATGATGACCTAAAATTGATTTGGTTGTTAAATGACTACAATTTGGGTTTTACATTATTTTCCATGGCTAAAGAGTCAAATTTCGATCTTCTAATCAAATGAGATTTGTTCAACATATTACAAGTTCAACATTACTTGTGTCTTGGAGGATTGACAAAGACTGTGCCCATTTTATTAGCACATTGAAACCTCAAAAGTGGACAACATTGTGGTCAAGAATGGAAATAAAGAAATCTACTTATCTATTCTAAAACTTTGTAGATGCTAACAAGTTGTCTTTTTCTAATAACTTTATGGCACCTATCAAGGATGCAGTATTTGGGGCTGGGAGTAATCCTATTGGAGCACTCAAGTCATTTGTTTCCATAGTTGTTGTAATAAATACATCTTTTGTATTCACCACTTTTCTCCTAAAATGAACCTCTTTCTGCAAAACAACTTTCCAACTTGGTTTTTTAAAGTCATTAGAAAAGAACACTTATGTCACTTGAGAAGGAAATATTAAAGGCTTAGCCATAAGTGGCAACTTGTGTGGAAAATTCACCATAAGAAATCCAACATCATCGTTCACATAGGTAATTGGGTTCCTTCAATTGTCTTCTCGTTTCACCCACTCACACTTGAAAATGATAATAAGGGTATGGATTGAGCCATAGTTAAGTTTCAATATATCTTTGAGTACCCCTACATAATTCATAGAAACATTTGTAGCATCATCAATTCGCACATCAAACACTTAAGCAATCCCACTATCATAGGATTGCAACAATCCACTTTTTGAGTCTTCCACTCTATAATGGTTCCCATAAGTTTTCATTTGGTGTATCAAATTGCTACTATGAAAGTTTGCTACACAATAACACCCTGTCCAAATCTTCTAGGTTGTTTGGGTCCCTAAGGTGCCCATGCACAACAGGTTTCACCCATTTAGCAAAAAGGGGCATATATGGGTTAGAAGCTTGTTCCAATTCCCATCTCCTACAAAAACAGTGCAGAAAATGGTAAGGGATTAGTGATTTGAACTTTAAAATATCAATCCAAAAATAATAAATAGGAAAATAAAATGCATTGTATGCATAATTTTGTTTCTAAGAAAATAGTTCAGAAAAAAGGGAAATCAAGTACATTGTATTCATAAATTAATTAAAAATATTAGTCCAAAAACAAAACAAATTAAACCAAAAATTTCAAAAATCCAAAATCAGTCCAAAATACATCTAATGCAAATATTATACAATTTTAACAATTGATTTTTACCAAGTCCAAGGTGTCATTATGGCAATGTTTGTCAATACATATTGGTGGGCAAGATCATGTAAGGTTTGACTCATGTGGAATTTGGTGCAAACATCGTACCCTCTATCACCTCACCTACATCTCCCTCTTTTTCATCGACATCCCATATGCACCTTTTCACAATGTCAATTTTTTGTAAGTACTCAGTAATAAAACCAAGCATTCATTTCAAATATAACTTTCTACCATTGATGCTTATAGCCATGCCATATTGCGCACATACAATTTCAATATTTTCATGTATCATTTTATGGGATACATCCATCTAGTGGCTACTAATCCTCACACATCCAACTCATCCACTAGATGATACAATAAATGTGTTATGATGTCAAAGAACGAGGGTGGGAAGTATATTTCCAGTAAGCCTAGGCTAACTAAAAAATTTAATCATAGTGATTCTATTTCAAAAGGATTCCACACATTGTTGCATATCCTCTGAAGTACCTTTGAAATTCTCATGACTACCATTCGAGGTCCAAGTTCTAAAAGTCCCCTCAATGCTAGTGGTAAAATTTGCTTCATTAATACATGATAATCATGGGACTCAAGACCCCCAAATGTTTTCCACTTAATGTATTATGCCATTGTGGAGACATGGCTTGATGGTGTTTTCAAATTCTCAACGATTATTACAAAATTATCAAATTCAACATTTGTCAAAACATATGGAGCTATCAGTTTCAACATCTTTCAACCTCTTCTAGGGTTGGCAATTAACAACAAATGTGGTTTGATGCCTCTACACTGCAAATCCCATAGAACTTTCACATTTTCCTTTTCTTTTGTTATGGTTTTGAAGATGTTTTTTGCAAAATTATGTTCATAGTGCATAGCGTTCAATGTGTTTCAAATGAAACGTCTTACACATATAATAAGATTGAAAATAGCAATGTCAAACTTCAATAATCAAATTAGACCATGTTTAGAAATTGCAATGATCCAAAACTACAAAGATCACATAATTCACAAACATTTATACCAACCTACCAATATGGTAAATCATGTAATAGACTCTTGCGCTTTACACCAGGGTCCCCAAGGCCACTATCTTTAATGCCCAAGTTGAACCAAGTTTGATAGTGATTAACTCGGTCCAATTGCTCTTCAATTGTAACTACGTGTGGTTTACTACATGTTTCAATATTTCCATTGAAGTGACTAACCATTTTAGCTTACCTATATGGATGTCCATTTGGTAGCCATTGTCTTGTCTCAAATGTAGGTTTGCTTTCCAAGCTCCAAGAAATGTTCACCTTTAAAATCTAGCCCACAAATTGGACATGTCACATACCCTTAGTGTGCCACCCCTACAACTATGCCATAGCTTGGAAAATCATGAATAGTCCAAAGGAAAACACCTCTCATAATAAAGGACCTGGAACCCAATGGCTTGAGTATGTCATATGCAGGAACTCCCTTCCACAATTGTTGCAACTTTTCCACAAGCAGTTGCAAGTAAACATCAAAATTTACACCTATAACTAAATCCTTCCCTATAATTAATAGGGCCAACATCACAAAAAACTTCTTGGTTGTCAACCATGGAGGGATATTGTAATTTAACAACATTACAGGCCAAATGGACCATGTTGAACCAGTCAACTTGTGTGGGTTTACACCATCTGCAAAAAGAGTTAAGTGTACATTTTAAAGATCTACACCAAAAGTAAGGAACTTCTAATGTAAGTGTTTCCATGCCTTGGAGTCACATGGATGTCTAACAAGACCATGTGGACTATTATTTTTGGAATGCCATAACATGAGCTCCGATATGGTAGATGTTTTAAACACTCACTAAAATCTAGGAACAATTGGAAAGTGTTTTAACACTTTCACAAGATATAGTTTATTTATTTCATCCATGTAACGAGGCGCTTCACATTTTGGATAATGAACATAATCTTTATAAGTTCTTTGGAACAAAACACACCTTTTACTACATGTATGAATGTTTTTGTAATCCAAACCTAGTCTTTTAATCAATATTTTTACAACATAGTAATTATTTGCCAAACAATTATCTCCCAGTAGTAAATGAAAATGTAAAAAAGTGAAAAGATCATTTACAAATTTCTTACTAACTCCATGTATTGTGCACAACTTCATGAGTAGTATTGTAGCAGCCACTTTTGTACACTTTGAACCTTTATATAATTTTGTTATTGCATCTTCTAGAACCACTAGATCAAAACTATTGTTGCATGGTGCATCATCAGATGCTTCTTCTCCCAAAGGTTCACATTCCATTACAATGTTACCTTCCTATTCATCTTCACTATTGTTGCCATCTCTAACATTGGCTTCTTCCTACAATCCATCAACAATCATTAAAGTTTATTCTATAATCTCCATTGTTCTTTCTTCCAATGTTGTAGGTTCATCTACTTGTTAGAAAGTGTTTTCTACCATGCCACGAATATCTATATGCAAATCAAGCTCCAAGTTTTGTTGTTCAATAGGTTTTTTGAATTTAGATTCCCATTCTTCATTCGAAGAATCTTTATTTCATGGGCCCCTCCATATTCTAAAACTAAAATCTCTTCCATTAAGTATTAAGTGGGTTTTCACATTTGCCATGGTGCACAAAGTACGTCCTTTGCATTTAGCACAAGGACAATTCAATTATTCAATGCATATTGCCAATCTCTTTGTTCTTTTCAAACCCAAAGCCTATTATCCCTATGTTTTTGTCTTCTTGGGTGACAAAATGGTAGAATTTTTGTAATTCATAATGGCCCCTTACATGGTTAATAACACAAACGTGCTCCGTGAAATGTCCCATGCTAACATATATGGCAATTCAAAGTTGTAGTTCAACAAAAGAATGCAAACATTTGAACATTCATAAACTAATCTACATGCCAAACCATGACTTACATATAAAATAAAATATCTTGGCTTCAAGATTTGGGTTTAGGTTTTAGGACAAAAATTACTTGGTTTAGATCTTAATGGAGACTTCAAGTGTACTTGAAAAAAATTGTGGACATAAGTAGTAAATAAAGTCGATAATAGTAGGAGTAGCAACCATAGCAAAAGACCATCAAAGACTCGAGGTGATTTCAAACTAATGTGTGGTTCCAAATGACAACATGCATCAACAGAATGTGTCAAATTTCACATAGAATGTGCCAAAGTTCACACATTTGAATGACAAGCTTCACACAAAATGTGTTAAAATTCAAACTACAACAAGCAGCAATTTTGGGTCTTGACCACAAGAGTAGGGGAGAAAAAACTTGGATGGCTTCTATTGTTAACTCTCCACCCACTACAATAACATGGGGCTATTTTGCGATCCAAATATCATCGCAAACAACAAAGAAAGATGATTTCGAAATCCTGCTGTTGTGAACCATAATTCCTCGCAAACTCTTAAGCTTTTGCGATACCATAACATTCGCAACTCCCGAACTTGATATAATCGCAAAACTTTTTCGATTACAACTGCTTCTATCCATTGTTTGCGATTAACATTACATCGGAAACTATTTGCAACAAACCCATCACCTCAACGACTTAGCGAACCGACTCAAAAGTCTATCGGTTTCCGATATAAGATCTAACGCAAACATTTTGGGATTTTCAAAATGCCGCTAAAAGTTTGCGATTAACATTACGTCAGAAACTATTTGCAGCAAACCCATCATCGCAACGACTTAGCGAACCGACTCAAAAGTCTATCGGTTTCCGATATAAAATCTAACGCAAACATTTTGGGATTTTCAAAATGCCGCTAAAAGTTTGCGATTAACATTACATCGGAAACTATTTGCAGCAAACCCATCACCGCAACGACTTAGCGAACCGAC
>Ga0209208_10006824_pt1 | contig 15682 bp, 7 predicted proteins | sample S1TSphfallax_3_FD_187694 | JGI IMG/M metagenome (GOLD analysis project Ga0209208, IMG submission 187694) | Host-associated microbial communities from peat moss isolated from Minnesota, USA - S1T2_Fd - Sphagnum fallax MG (SPAdes) (version 2) | ecosystem: Host-associated > Plants > Peat moss >...
TTCCGACAATGGTGGCCAATTATGTTCCGGCGGACATGGAAGTGATTCTGCAATCGGAGAATGGCATGCTGGGCGTGGGCCTTATCCGCTGCCGGGCGGCGAAGATGCTGACTTGATTAATGCCGGGAAGGAGACGGTTACTGAGTTAGCCGGCACTTCTTACTTTTCAAGCGCGGAATCGTTCGCCATGATTCGCGGCGGGCATATTGATCTCAGCATTCTGGGCGCTTTGGAGGTGGATTGCCATGGGAACCTGGCGAACTGGATGGTTCCGGGCAAGATGGTGAAGGGCATGGGCGGCGCGATGGATCTGGTGGCGGGCGCGCGGCGCGTGATTGTTGCGATGGAGCACACCACCAAGCGCGGCGAACCGAAGATTCTGGAGGCCTGCACGCTGCCGCTGACTGGGCTGAAAGTGGTGGATACCATCATCACGGAGTTAGCGGTGATTCGAGTTACTAATGACGGGCTGGTGCTGGAGGAAGTAACTGCCGGGACAAGCGCGGAGGAAGTGCGACGCCTGACGGGCGCGGGGCTGAGATGAACGAGGCAGTGATTGTGGCGGCGGTGCGGACGCCGGTGGGCAAGTTTCAGGGGGCGCTGAGCGCGTTCACGGCGACCAAGCTGGGCGCCATTGTGGTGCGGGAAGCGGTGAAACGCGCGGGCGTGGAACCGTCGCAAGTTGACGAGTGCATTATGGGCAATGTGCTGGCGGCTGGCTTGGGGCAGAACCCGGCTCGGCAGGCGGCTCTGTTTGGAGGGTTGCCGCCGGAAGTCAGCGCTTTCACCATTAATAAAGTTTGCGGTTCGGGATTGAAGGCGGTCGCGCTGGCTGTGCAGGCGATTCAGACAGGCAATGCGGAGATTGTGGTGGCGGGCGGCATGGAATCCATGAGCAACGCGCCTTATCTGCTGCCGCAGGCGCGCAAGGGCTATCGCATGGGGCATGGGACGGTGGTGGATTCCATGATCCACGATGGGTTGTGGGATTGCTACAACGACTATCACATGGGAGTGACCGCCGAAGCCGTGGCGGAGAAGCATTCCATTTCGCGGCGCGAGCAGGATGAGTATGCGAAGGCTTCGCATGTGAAGGCGCTGGCCGCGTGGAATGAAGGAAGGTTCCAAGCCGAGGTTGTGCCGGTGGAGTTATTCGCGATGGATGAAGCCATTCGGCCCGATGTCAGCCTGGAGGCGCTCTCGGCTTTGCGCCCGGCGTTCAAGAAAGATGGCACCGTCACCGCGGGAAATGCGCCTGGAGTGAACGATGCGGCCGCGGCTGTTGTGGTGATGTCGGGCGCGAAAGCGAAATCTCTTGGTTTGCATCCGCTGGTGACGATTCGCGCGCAAGCCACCAGCGGCTTGGATCCGAAGTGGGTGATGCTGGCGCCAGTCACTGGCGTTCAAAAGCTGCTGAGCAAGGCGGGCTGGCGCATGGAGGACGTGGAGTTATTCGAGCTGAACGAGGCTTTCGCGGTGCAGGCTCTGGGAGTGATGAAGGAGCTGGGATTGAACCCGGACAGGGTGAACGTGAATGGAGGAGCGGTTGCCATTGGCCATCCGATTGGCGCGAGCGGGGCGCGCATTCTGGTGACTCTGATTCATGAAATGAAACGCCGCGACGTCCATAAGGGCGTCGCGGCGCTGTGTCTTGGAGGCGGCAACTCGGTGGCTATGGCGGTTGAGAGGTAGTTACTTCTTGGCGGCGGAAGAGGCGGTCACAATCAGATTGAAGGTGGCGGACTGGCTAACTCCATTGCCGCTCGCCGTTGAACCGCTGTTGCCTGTGTCCTTGATGGTGATGGGATAAGTTCCCACCGCGAGCGTGGAGGGCACGCTGAAGCTGAAGGTAATGTTCACCAGATTATTGGCGGCGGTTGCGCCGGTGACTCCGTAATTCACTCCCGTTGGCAAGCCGCTGAAAGCCACTGTCATTTGGCCGTTGAAGCCGCCGGTGTAGTTGCCGGTGGAGCTGGTGATGGTTCCCGATGCGCCTTGGGCGACGGTGATGGAGGCGGTGTTCAATGCGAGCGTGAAGTGAGGCCCGGTGGCGACAGTCAGGCTGACTGGAATGGTCTGTGTGACGCCTCCGCCGGTGGCGGTAATGGTCACGGCGGAAGTGCCGGCCTTGGCTGAAGAAGACGCGGTGAAGGTGACGGTGGAAGTGCCGTCACCGGGCGCGGACATGGCGGCCTTTGAGAGAGCTGCTGTCACTCCGCTGGGCAGGCCGGTCACGCTCAGCGCCACGCTTGAGCTAAACACACCATAGTGAAGAGTGGTGGCGGAAACTTGCGTGCTGGAACCGGCATTCACCGTGACCGCAGTCGCGCTGCCCGTGAGGGCGAAGGTGTCCGCGGCCGCCACCGTGACCCAGACGGTGAAGGTTTGCGTGTAGCTGCCAAGGGTGGCGGTGACGGGAAGGCCGTAATGGCCGGCATTGGTGCTGACCGTGGTGGCAATGCCCAAAGTGGTGGTGGAATTCGGCGTCAGGCTGCTGGCCAGCGTGGTGGTCATTCCGCTGGGCGCGCCGGAGATGCCCAAAGAGAGAGGACTGGTGAACGTTCCTTGCGTCACGGCGCAGGAGACAACGGCGCTGGCGGTCTTGCCTGCCGTCACCGACACGCTCATGGGATTGGCCAGCAGGCCGCAGAGCGGCTGAGCTGTCACGGCCAGCGTGAACGATGCTGTCTTGGTCAAAGTCCCGCTGGTGGCTGTCACGGTGATGGTGGAGGAACTGGCTTTCGCGGCGCTGGAGGCCGTCAGCGTGAGTGTGCTGGCGCCGGACCCGCCAGTCAAGGTGGATGAAGAGAACGCAGCGGTGACTCCGGTGGGAATGCCCGCGATGGTCAGGGAGATGGGCGAACTGAAGCCGTTCACCGCAGTGGTGGTCAGCGTTAACTGCGCGGTGCCGCCCGCAGACGCGCTGACGGAGGTCGCGCTGGAAGCCAGAGTGAAGCTGGCCGGAGCGGTCACGGTGAGGCTGACGGCGGTGGTCTGCGTCAAGCCGCCGCCGGTGGCGGTCACGTGAGCGGTGTACGAGCCGGCGGTTGCGGTGCTGGCGGCAGTAAAGGTGACAATGCTGGAACCGCCCAGCGTGCCTGAAATGGTGGAGGATGAAAACGTTGCCGTCACGCCGGTGGGCAAGCCGGTGGCCGTCACGGTCAGTATGGAGCTGAATCCATTTGCGGGCGTTGCCGAAACGGTGAGCGTCGATTTTGACCCAGCCGCCACTGACAGCGAAGCCGTGGTGGGAGAGATGGTGAAGGAAGGAGTGGGAACAACCACCGAAATGCTCAGCGTGGCGGTCTGGGTGCCGCTGGTGGCTTTCACGGTCAGCGGATAAGTGCCGGCTGACACGGTGGAGGCGGCGGAAAAGTTCAGCACATCGGTGCCGGAACCGGGGTAGGCAACGGAGGCGCTGGCAAAGGTGGCGGTCAGGCCGGTGGGCATGCCTGTCACGGTTAGCGCCACCGCGGCGTTGATGGAAACGGCGGCCGAGGTGATTGTGGTCTGGCCGGTTTTGCCGGCAATCACGGTGACGGAAGTGGAGGAAGCGGTGAGAGTGATGGAAGGCGTTGCGGGGGACACGTCGTTCCAGTGATTCACAAGAAGGTTGGCGTCCACTGATCCGAGGCCGCTGGCGCGGTCGTAGCCGGTGGTGGCTGAGAAGCCCGTCTGGCCGGGAACTGAGTTGTTGCCAAGAGTGGTGTCATGAAAAACAGCCGCGCCGCCGGAGGCTTGTTTCGTGGCGAGCGGATACAGAATGGGGTTAATGGCGCCCTGATGCGCTGCGGTCTTTTGAATAACCAGCGCCATCATGCCGGCAAAGGAAGGGGCCGCGGCCGAAGTGCCGCCCACTGAATTTAATGCGCCGCCCAGCCAGATGAGGTAGCCGTCGTGGCTTCCGGCAGCGGTCAAAGAAACGTCGGGCACATCGCGCTGGCCATCGGCGGGAACGCCCGCGCCAGTCTGCCAGGAAGGTTTCGTGTAGACGATGCTTGCGCCGCCGCCGCCGGACCATAAACCGGAGCCGCCGCTGACCGTGCCGCTTTCGTTCCAAACCATTTCCGGGATGTAGCTGATGGCCGATCCGTAAGTGGTGGTGTTGTTTCCCGGCTCCCAGTATTGGCCGGGGTTGGTGCCTTCGACAAATTCCGTGCCGCCCACGCAGGTTGCATATTGGCTGGTGCAAAGGCCGTTGACGGCCTGGCCGTGAGACGCGGTGCTGCCGTAATCGCAGCCGGCCGCGCCGCTGTCGCCGGCCGACACCATCACGGTCTGGCCTTGCGAGGCAGCCTGTTTCCAAAGATTGTTGTAGAACGCCAGTTCCGTGCTGCCCATGCCGGCTTCGCAAGAGCCGTAGCTGAGCGTGATGATGGGCGCAACGTTGTTGTTCACGGCGTAGAGCGCGGCCAGGTCAATGCCGTCTGAGGTGTTGGTGGAAGAAGAAATAACGACTTTGACTGTGGCATTCGGGGCGACGGCGCCAGACCATTCGGTGTCAAGCGTGGTCTCTGTGCTGTCGTCTTCCAGAACTCCGGGCGCGGTGTTGGTGTGAATGAACACCGGATTGTTGGCGGTTAGGCCAAAGTGATTGCGGAAGGCTTCCACGTCGGTCAAATAGATGTCGGAACGCGCCAGAACCGCAATGTTCTCGCCGGTGCCGTTGATGCCCGCTGTATAAAGCGGGTTGATGTCGTAAATGGTGCTGTAATCAGCGGGAGCCAGATAGTGGGTGCCGCCTGAGGTGAACTGGGGATCGGCCGCGTTCAGCGCTTGGGGCGCCGTCAGGCTGTGGCCGTGGCGGAAATCGTGCAGCTTCACAATGCCGCCCACGGTGTCGGCGAGAGCGGCGGGGATTTGCGGATCGCTCGCGTTGGCGTAATGTGTTTGGCCTTTGACGTTGTACTTGCGAATCTCGGTTTTGAACGCGCTGGCCACTTGCGCGGCGGTTCCGCTGAACACGATGGAGCGGTTGCCGGCGGGCGTTTCTTCCACCTGGAACCCGTGAGCCTGCAGCCAGTTGGCAACTGTTGCCAAGTCGGCCTGCGAGACGCCAAACTGGGCGGCGTAATCTTTCGGGGACAAATATTGGTGATAGTGAGAAGACTTCGGATTGTTCTGCGCGGCGATGAGCTGCTCCAACTGCGCTTCCTGATTGGCGTCGCCTTTCAAGAACAAGATCATGTGTTCCATGGGAGTGCTGTCATCGGCCGCCTCGGAAGAAGGCGACGAGGCGGCGGCAGGATGGACATTTCCATTAATGGTGACGGTGTTGGATTCGTCAATGGCCGCCGTGATGCGCGATTTGACCTGCGTCTGGCCGTTAACAAGGCCGGAAAGCAACACTGATCCCACAAGGGTAATTACAAATGAAGTACGAATGTGATGGCTCCTGAAGCGCCGGCTCTTGCGTGCTTTGTTTTTGCACGCTAAGGGCAACCCGCTCAAGAAACTAATCGGACCCCATCGGAATTATCTGAAAGATTTCTAGCGAGAAACTGTTAAAGAGAAAAAAGGCCTACAAAGCTTAGCGTCAACCCGCTAAGAGGCGTAGGGCCATTTCCAGTTTTGGATTTCCGGCTTGTCCGTGCCTTCGGCGTCGGCGTAGCGGAGGCTTTCGATGATCTGGCCTTTCAGCCATTCTTTGAGATGAGCGCCGGTGGCCTGGAGTTTGGGGACGCGGTCCACCACATCGATGGCGAGGTTGAAGCGGTCCACCTGATTCAGAATGGCGAGTTGCAGCGGCGTGTTGATGTTGCCTTTTTCTTTGTAGCCGCGCACGTGGATGTTGGCGTGGTTGGAGCGGCGGTAAGTGAATTTGTGAATGAGCCAGGGATAGCCGTGGAAGTTGAAAATGACTGGCTTGTCTTTGGTGAACAAGGAATCGAAATCGCGGTTTGACAATCCGTGCGGATGCTCACTGTCGGGCTGCAGGCGGTAGAGATCCACCACGTTGATGAAGCGAATTTTCAAGCCGGGGCAGCGCTCGCGCAGAATGGCCACGGCCGCCAGCGCTTCCTGGGTCATGATGTCGCCCGCGCTGGCCACCACCACATCAGGCTCGTCGCCTTGGTCGTTGCTGGCCCACTCCCAGATGCCGATTCCCTTGGTGCAATGCACGGTGGCAGCGTCGATATCCAGATAGACGGGATGCGGCTGCTTGTCTGAGACGATGACGTTGACGTAATCGGTGCTGCGCAGGCAATGGTCGCCGACGCTGAGCGCGCAGTTGGCGTCGGGCGGAAGGTAGATGCGGGTGATTTCAGCGCTCTTGTTGCTGACCAGATCCAAAAAGCCGGGGTCTTGATGCGTGAAGCCGTTGTGGTCCTGACGCCACACCAGCGAAGAGATGACGATGTTGAGCGATGAGATGGGCGCGCGCCAGGACAGTTCCAGCTTTGATTTTTCCAGCCATTTGGCGTGCTGGTTGTACATGGAATCGATGATGTGGACGAAGGCTTCATAGGTGTTGAAGAGGCCGTGACGGCCGGTGAGCAGATAGCCTTCCAGCCATCCTTCCAAGGTGTGCTCGCTGAGCATCTCCATCACGCGCCCGCCGGGAGCAATGTCGGTGCCGTCGGCGTCTTCCGGCTTCACTTCGGCCAGCCAGGTTTTCAAGCTGGCTTTGTAGACGCCGTCGAACTTGTTGGATGCGTTCTCATCGGGGCTGAACAGGCGGAAGTTGGTCATGTTCCGCTTCATCACTTCACACAGGAACGTGGCGAAGGTGGCGGTGGGGGAGGCGTCGGTTGCGCCGGGCTTTTCCACCTTCACGGCGAAATCGCGAAAGCTGGGCAGCGCCAGTTCTTTGCGCAGCCTTCCGCCGTTGGCATGCGGGTTGGCGGTCATGCGGCGCTTGTCTTTGGGCGCCAGGTCACGCAGTTCGGCAATCAGGGTTCCGTGTTCGTCAAACAGCTCCTCGGGCTTGTAGCTGCGCAGCCAATTCTCCACGATTCTTAGATGCTCTGGGTTCTCTTTGACATTCAGCACGGGAACCTGATGGGCGCGCCAGAAGCCTTCCACCTTATGGCCGTCCACCTGCTTAGGACCGGTCCAGCCCTTGGGAGTGCGCAGAATAATCATGGGCCAGCGCGGGCGCTCCGGCTTTCCGGTTTCGCGGGCGCGCTGCTGAATGTCGCGAATCTGCGTAACGCATGCTTCCACCGTGGCGGCCATAGTTTGGTGCATTACTTCCGGGTCGTCGCCTTCCACAAAGTGCGGATCCCAGCCGTAGCCTTTGAAGAGACCTTCCAGCTCTTCATGCGAAATGCGCGAGAGCAGCGTGGGGTTGGCAATTTTGTAGCCATTCAAATGCAGAACGGGAAGCACCGCGCCATCGCGAATGGGGTTCAGGAATTTATTCGAATGCCACGATGTCGCCAGCGGCCCGGTTTCAGCTTCGCCGTCGCCCACGACGACGGTGACAATCAAATCCGGATTATCGAACGCCGCGCCAAAGGCGTGCGAAACGCTGTAGCCCAGTTCGCCGCCTTCGTGAATGGAGCCGGGCACTTCGGGAGTGCAATGGCTGCCTAGCTGGCCGGGAAAGGAGAACGCCTGAAATAGGCGCAGCATTCCCGCTTCATCCTGGCTTTTGGCGGGGTAAACTTCGGAATACGTTCCTTCCAGATAGCAGTTCGACAGAACGGCGGGCGCTCCGTGGCCGGGGCCGGAAAGATAGATCATGTCCAGGTCGAATTTGCGAATGACGCGGTTCATGTGAACCCAGACGAAGGTTTGGCCGGGGTCGGAGCCCCAGTGGCCCAGCAGGCGGTTCTTGAAATGCTCCGGCTTCAGCGGCTCTTTCAATAGGGGATTCGCGCGCAGATAAATCATTCCAGCGCACAGATAATTGCAGGCGCGCCAGTACGCGTTGATCTTGGTTAGTTCTTCCGCCAGGACTTCTGATTCTGAATGGAGCACAGCCGAATTTTGCATTTCGCAGATGAGACTAACTTCGCGGTCATTTCCGGTCAAGTAAAATATGAGGTCTAATGATTGCAACCAGGTTTCTGGCGATTCTGCTTTTGGCCGCTTGCGGGCTGGGCGCGCAAGACGTGAATTCGATGAAGGCGCTGAAGTGGCGGCTGATTGGGCCGTTCCGCGGCGGGCGCGTGGCGGCTGTCACGGGAGTGGAGTCGCAGCCCAACACGTTTTATTTTGGCGGCGCGATTGGCGGCGTATGGAAAACCACCAACAGCGGCTTTAGCTGGGAGTGCATTTCCGACGGGCAGCCGTTCGGCACGGCGTCCATTGGCGACATTGCGGTTTCCGAATCAGACCCCAACATCATTTATGTGGGCACGGGCGAATATGACATTCGCGGCAACGTTTCCGTCGGCGATGGCATGTACAAATCCACCGATGCCGGCAAGACTTGGAAGCATATTGGGCTGGAGAACACGCGGCAGATTGCGCGCGTGCGGGTGAATCCGAAGAATCCGGACCTTGTTTACGTGGCGGCTCTGGGGCATGTGTGGGGGCCGAATGAGGAGCGCGGCATTTACCGGTCGAAAGACGGCGGCAAAACCTGGGAGAAAATTTTTTCGCGCGGCAACAAGGCCGGCGCCAGTGAGTTAGTTTTCGATCCAACGAACGCCAGCATTTTGTATGCGGGTTTCTGGGAGGTCTACCGCAAGCCGTGGGATTTGGAAAGCGGCGGGCCGGGCAGCGGCATTTTTAAATCCACCGATGGCGGCGACACGTGGACTGAACTTACCAAGAATCCGGGCTTGCCCAAGGGCGTGATCGGCAATATTGGCTTGACGGTTTCGCCCGCCAATCCGGACCGCATCTGGGCGCTGATTGAAGCCGATGATGGCGGCGTGTTTCGGTCAGACGACGCGGGCAAGACGTGGCACAAGATGAACGACCAACGCAAACTGCGCCAGCGCGCGTGGTATTACGGACGCATTTTTGCCGATCCGAAAGAGCCCGACAAAGTTTATGCGACAAACGTGAATTTTTTCCGATCGGACGACGGCGGCAAGACGTGGAACCCGATTGCGGTGCCGCACGGCGACAACCACGATTTGTGGATTTCATCGAGCGATCCGCAGCGCATGATTGAGGCGAACGACGGCGGCGCGACCATCAGCCTGAATGGCGGAAAAAATTGGAGCACCGAAGACAACCAGCCCACGGCGCAGTTTTATCGCGTCGCTCTGGACAACGATTTTCCGTATCACGCTTATGGCGCGCAGCAGGATAACACCACGGTCGGCATTGCCACGCGCAGCGCTTCCGGGGCAATTACGGAACGCGACTGGCATCCGGTGGGCGGCGGCGAAAGCGGCTGGATTGCGCCTTATTTGAAAGACACGAATATTGTTTTTGCTGGATCCTATGACGGCTTGCTGACTCGCTATGACCATCACGACGGGCAAACGCGCAGCGTGACCGTTTGGCCCGACAATGAAATGGGCTGGGCGCCGGACAAGCTGAAGTATCGTTTCCAGTGGACTTATCCGCTGCTTTTTTCCGAGCATGATCCGGATTTGCTTTATGCGGGTGGGAACGTGCTGTTTTCGTCGACCGATCAGGGGCAGACTTGGAAGCCCATTAGCGGCGATTTGACGCGCAACGACAAATCGAAGCAGATTTCCTCCGGTGGTCCCATTACGAAGGACAACACCAGCGTTGAGTATTACGACACCATCTTTACGGTGGAAGAATCGACCATCAAAAAAGGCTTGATCTGGGCGGGTTCGGATGACGGCATGGTGCATTTGACGCGCGACGGCGGGGCGAATTGGGAAGATGTGACTCCGAAGAATGCTCCCCAATGGATACAGATTAACTCCATGGAGGCTTCGCCGTTTGATCCCGGCACGGCTTACATTGCGGCGACGATGTACAAGTTTGACGATGACAAGCCGTATCTTTATAAGACGACCGATTACGGCAAGAGCTGGACTCAGATCACGAATGGCATTCCTGATGGCGCATTTACGCGCTGCATTCGCGAAGATCCGAACAAAAAGGACTTGCTGTATGCCGGAACGGAAACGGGCATTTATGTTTCGTTTAACGGCGGGGCCAAATGGCAGTCGCTGCAATTGAATCTTCCGGTGACGCAGGTGGCTGATTTGGCCATTCAGAAGCGCGAGCATGAACTGGTGGCCGCGACGCATGGCCGGTCGTTCTGGATTTTTGATGACACCAATGTGCTGGCTGAGATGACGCCTTCGCTGACCAGCGAAGACATGCATTTGTTTCAGCCGAAGCATGCGTACCGCGCGGCTTTTGGCAGAGGCTTTGGGCGCGCGGCTGCTGACGCCGGCTCGAACCCGGCAAATGGCGCTGTCATTTATTACTGGCTCAAAAGCAAGCCAGCCAGCGAAGTGACGCTGGAGTTTATGGATGAGAGCGGCAAGCTGGTGAAAAAGTTTTCGAGCAAAGCGGAGAAGCAGGAGAAAGGCGAAGGCGCGGAAGAAGAGGAAGACGAACCGCGGCGCGGCGGAAAGCCGGCGCTGGCTCCGGCTGAGCAGGGGCTGAACCGCTTTGAGTGGGATTTGCATTATCCGGACGCCACCAGTTTCCCCGGCATGGTTTTGTGGGCGGGCAGCGTCCGCGGGCCGGCTGTTGTTCCGGGCACGTATCAGGTGCGCTTGACGGTGGACGGAAAAACGCAGACGCAGAAATTTGAAGTGCGCAAAGATCCGCGCGTTTCGACAACCACGGAGCAATACAACGCGCAACTGGAAATGAGCTTGCAGATGCGCGACAAGCTGAGCCGCACGAATGAAACGGTGATTCAGATTCGCCAGGTGCGGAAGCAGATTGACGACGTGACGGCGCGGCTGCAATTGGGGCCGCAGACGGAAAAGTCAAAATCGGTGATTGAGCAGGCGAAACTTCTTTCGGCGGAAATGACGGCGGTGGAAGAGGCGCTGTATCAAACCAAGAGCCGCGCGAGCGAAGATCCGCTGAATTTTCCGGTGAAGCTGAACAACAAGCTGGCTGCGCTGCTGGCGGATCTGGAATCGGCCGATGCGGAGCCGACTTCGGCTGAAGGGCAGGTTTACGAAAGCATTGCCACCGAAATCAACGCGCAGTTGAAGACATGGAGCCAGATTATGGACGTCAAAATTCCCACGTTCAACAAGGATGTGAGGGATGCGGACGTTCCGGCTGTGACGATTAAGAAACCGAGTGCTCCCAGTACTGAATAGGCGAAGTTTTCTGGAGGCGGCGGGGGCGCTGCTTGTGGGTGCGGGCTTTCGTCCGATCTGGCATCCGCATTACCGGGAACAGACGGCGATAGATGACGCGGTTTTGAAGCTGCGCGGGGAGCCGCTTTACGATCAGCTTGCGCCGATTCTGAAAGGCTGGGAGCAGAGCCTGGATGCGGTGCAGCGGGCGCTGGGCGCGGGTTTTATGGGAAGCGCGTGGCAGCCGGTTAGCGCGAAGCCATTGCGCGAGCCGGCGCTGGGCATCACGGTGGAACGGCTGGAATTCGCGCAGCCTGCGCTTTCGGCGGACGCGTTTATTCAGTCCATGCGGTCTGCGTTTGGAAAAATTCTGGCGGCGGAACTGCAGGTGATTGATATTCAGGCGGCTTTGACGCGGGTTCGCTATGAATTCGTGCTGGAAAGAGAGCAGCGCAGCGGCCACTGGCTTTTGGAATGGCAGGGAAACCAGGTGGTTCGCTGGAGCATGGAAGAGGAAGTGCGGTGCCGCTGCGCGCAGCCTTTGTTCAGTGATATTACTCACGCCGCTTTTGGAAGCAACGCTCAGTTATCGCATGGTGCTGATTACTGGCGGACGGTTCTGGACGGCGCTTCGGGCATTGATATTTACGGTCATAACGGCGTGTCTGTCGGAGATATTTTCGGGGACGGGCATGATGGCGTTTATATCTGCCAGGCGGCTGGTCTTCCGAACCTGCTTTTTCGCAATCGTGGCGATGGGACGTTTGAAGACATTACGGAAAGTTCGGGCGTTGGGTTGCTGGAGAACACGGCTTGCGCGCTGTTTGCGGATTTCAGAAACAGCGGCAAGCAAGATTTGCTGGTGGTGCGCGCCAGCGGGCCTTTGCTGTTTTTGAATGAGGGCCATGGCAAGTTTGCGCTGAAACAAGACGCCTTTCATTTCGCGCAGACGCCGCAAGGGACGTTCACGGGCGCTTCGGCTGCTGATTACAATCGCGATGGTTTGCTGGATGTGTATTTTTGCCTGTACACGTTTTATCAGGGCACGGACCAGTACAAATATCCGACGCCGTACTTCGCGGCTGAAAATGGGCCGCCGAACTTTTTGATGCGGAACAATGGCGACGGGACGTTTCGCGATGTCACTGCTCAGGCGGGCTTGAACAAGAACAACACGCGCTACAGCTTTTGCTGCGGGTGGGCGGATTACAACAATGACGGATGGCCGGATTTGTATGTGGTGAATGACTTCGGCAAAAAGAATCTTTACCGCAACAACGGCGATGGTACGTTTAGCGACGTGGCCGCTGCGCTGGGCGTGGAAGATGTGGGCGCGGGCATGAGCGTGGCCTGGTTTAACGACTTGTATGTGGCGAATATGTGGACGGCTGCCGGCGAACGATTGACGGGCGACAAGAGCTTTCAGGAATCAGCTTCGGCGGAAGTTCGGCGGATGTATCGCAAGCATGCCATGGGCAATTCGCTGTTTCAGAACAAGGGCGGCGTGTTTACGGATGTGACCGCGCAGTCGCAGACGGGCATTGGACGATGGGCGTGGTCGAGCGATGCCTGGGATTTTGATCATGACGGTTTTCCGGATCTCTATGTTGCGAATGGGATGATCTCTGGGCCGATTCGCGAAGACTTGAACAGTTTCTTCTGGCGCGAGGTGGTGGCGAAGTCGCCGAACAGTTTCCAGTCTGATGCCGATTATGAGCAGGGCTGGAAGGCGATTAATGAGTTGATCCGGTCCGACTATAGCTGGAGCGGATATGAGCGCAACGTTCTGTTTGCGAACAACCATGACGGGACGTTCAGCGATATTTCGGGTGCGGTGGGGCTGGATTTTATCGAAGATGGCAGGGCGTTTGTGCTGGCGGATTTTAATGGCGATGGGCGGCAGGAGATGCTGGTGAAGAACCGGAATGCTCCGCAGATCCGGCTGATGAAGAATATCGCGGCTGAATTGCCTCCGTCGATTTCGTTTCGGTTGCGGGGGACGAAGAGCAACCGGGATGCTATTGGGGCGACGATTACGGTTGGCGAACAGACGAGGAGTTTGCAGGCGGGATCGGGGTTTCTGTCGCAGCACAGCAAGGATGTTTTCTTTGGACTGGGAAGCGTGACGGGAAACGTGTCAGCCACTATTCATTGGCCGAGCGGGCTGGCGCAGAAGCTGGAAGATTTGCCGCCGAACCATTGCATTGCGGTCACGGAAGGCGAGGCGGCGACGATGACGGCGAATCGGCCGTTTGTCGCGCAACGGAGCGAGACGCAGGCGGCGGAAATTCTGCCTGACAACGTGGAAACATGGCTGCTGGTGCCGGTTGCCGCGCCGCGACCGGAGAAGGCCGGCCTGGTGACGCTGCGAACCAGCGGCATGCCGGCTCAACGGCAAGGCGTGGAGATTCTGGTGGACAAGCCGGAGAACGAGGAGATTGCGGCTGTCTATAACTTGCTGTTTCGGTCTTTGTTTGACCGGCATCGGGATATGCCGCTGCCGGTGTCGTTCCTGGTGAATGAGCGCGGCGAGATTGTCAAGGTCTCGCAGGGGAAGGCGGATGGCGAACGTTTAGCGAAGGGCTTGCCGTTTCGGGGTGTTTCCGAAGGCTACGAATTCAGCAGAAATTATTTGTCGCTGGGATCGATTTTTTTTCAACGGGGCTATGCGGATTATGCGGAAACGTTTTTTCAATCCGCGCTAAAACAGAATCCAAGCAGCGCGGAGGCGTTTTATGGCTTGGGCAGTGTTTATTTGAAGCAGGAGAAAAACACTCTTGCCCAGCAGAATTTTGAGAGGTGTGTGCGGCTAACTCCATCTTATCCCGAAACAACTCCCAATGGGTGGAATAATTTGGGTCTTCTGGCGACTCGCGCCGGTGACACGGCGAAGGCGATTGGTTATTTTGAGCAGGCGATTCAGGTGGACCCGAACCATTTCATTGCGCTGGAGAATTTGGGGAATGCTTACAAGCAGGAGAAGCGGTGGGATTTGGCGCGCGCCAGCCTGGAGAAAGCTCTTTCTTTGAAGCCGAATGATGCGGAAGCGAATTACAGTTTGGGGATGGTCTTTGCGCAAACAGATGATGCGGCCAGGGCGTATGAGTATTTGAAGAAGGCTTTGGCGGCGAAGCCGGTTTATCCGGAGGCTTTAAATAATTTGGGGATTTTGTATTTGCGGACCCGGCGGCGGGATGAGGCAGTGGCGAGTTTTCAGAAATGCATTGAGATGGCTCCGGGGTTTGAGCAGGCGTACTTGAATTTGGCCAGGGTGTATGTGATTGAGGGGGATGGCGGGAAGGCGCGGCAGGTTTTGAAGGATTTGCTGGCGCGGCGGCCGGATAGCGCGGCGGCGAAGCAGGCAATCAGCCAGCTCCCTTAAGCTAAAAGAGTGCAGATTATTGTTGATTCTGATCCTTCTCCCGATGATGCGGTAGCGTTTTTAGTGGCTTTGGCTTCGCCGGAGGAGTTGGAGGTTTTGGCGATTATGACCGTTGCCGGGAATGTGCCTTTGGCGCTGACTTCCAAAAATGCCAGGAAGGCTTTGGAACTGGCGAAGAAGACGGAGACACCTGTTTATGCGGGCGCGGAGGCTCCGCTAGTTCGGAAATTGGTGACGGCCGAGCATGTTCATGGACGCACGGGGTTTGATGGTTTTGATTTGCCGGAGCCGTCGTTGGCGCTGGCGAAGGGTTTTGCTCCCGATGTGATTGTGGATTTGGTGATGAGCCGCGAGGCGGGAGAAGTGACGCTTTGCTGCCTGGCGCCTTTGACGAATATTGCGCTGGCGCTGCAGAAAGAGCCGAAGCTGGCGGGGCGTTTGAAAGAGATTGTTTTGATGGGCGGGGCGTTTTCAGAAGGCGGCAATATTACTCCGGCGGCGGAATTCAATATTTATGTTGATCCGGAGGCGGCGCAGCAGGTGCTGACGTGCGGCGCGCCGATTACCATGATTCCGCTGGATTGCACGCATCAGGCTTTGACGACGAAACGGCGGCTGGAAAAATTGAGAGCGGTGGGCACGCCGGTAGCGGAGGCTTTTTATCATCTGCTGAAGTTCAACAAGATTTTCGATGAACAGAAATATGGCTGGGAAGGCGGACCGCTGCATGACGCGACGGTGATTGCCTATTTGCTGGCTCCGCATTTGTTTTCGGGGCGAAAAGTGAATGTCGCGGTGGAATGCGGCAGCCCGCTGACTTTGGGGATGACGGTTGTGGATTGGTGGGCGGTGACGGAGAAGACTCCGAACGCGCAGTTTTTGCGCAGCATAGATGCGGACGGGTATTTTGATCTGGTGATTGAGCGGCTGGCGCGTTTATGATGTTTTCGATTCAGTTGACCGGGCAGGTGGTGAATGCGGCGCATCAGCCGGTCGCGTCGGCGAAGGTGATTGTCCAAAGCGCGGGCAAAGAAATCGCTCACGCGCTGACGGATTCGAGCGGGCATTACAAGCTGACGCTGGAAGCTGGGCAGTATGTGATTCGGGTGGAGGGTGTTCGCAAGGCGGTTTCGATTGGCGAGAA
>Ga0209208_10006825_pt1 | contig 15681 bp, 19 predicted proteins | sample S1TSphfallax_3_FD_187694 | JGI IMG/M metagenome (GOLD analysis project Ga0209208, IMG submission 187694) | Host-associated microbial communities from peat moss isolated from Minnesota, USA - S1T2_Fd - Sphagnum fallax MG (SPAdes) (version 2) | ecosystem: Host-associated > Plants > Peat moss >...
GGGGGGGGGGGGGGGGGGGAGAAAAAATGTTCACATGCTTAGATAGGTGGGAAATATTTATGATGAAGGGAGCGGCAAAAATTCAAAATGCCTATCAACATGTGTGAGTGAAACAAAACCCAATTTGTTAGGTGTATTCAAAAAAGAAAAAAGAAAAAAAAAAGGGTTAAGCAATATATGTGTGGGAAAACCCAACCCCATGTGTGTTTTTCCCAAAAAAAAGAAAAAAAAGTCTTTGTGGGAAAGAAACAAAGAAACTAGGGTTTAACTACAAGGCCTTTTAAATTAACAATTAGTTAACAACTAATTTAACTAATTTAATTAGTTCTCAATTACTTAGATCACAAAACTTGTTAGGTAGTAGCAAAACCTTCTTAAGAACCCTTCCTTTCATGTAGATGATGATCATGTGTTTCATTCTTCCTTCCTGATTTCATCCATCCATCCATCCATCCATTCATTTATTCATTCATCCACTCACCCCATTAATTAATTACTTTGCTTCTGTTCATTCAGTGGGGTGGGGTAAGGACCCCAATACCCAATTATTTATTTATTTATTTATTTATTTTCTGGGATAAATAAAATCAAGCAAAATTCTTTTCCAACAAACCTTAGGCCCTCTTTACACTAGGGTTGTCAAGTATTATTTTATTATTGAAAAAAAAAAGGGTATTTTGAGAGGAATTTTGAATTACTTTCCCTCCCTACTATGAAGGTCCCTCAACAAGGTCTCTTTTGACTATATAGTCTATTTTGACAGCCCTGACCCCCACTCAAAATCTCTTTTGAAATTTCCATGGGATGCTTATTAGGCTACCTAGTATGGGTTTTAAGTTTAGGGTTTTTATGGTCCATGGGGGGTCCTCAGCCCTAGGGGTAAAGAAGACCACCTTACTAACAAAAGATTTCCAACCCCTTTCAATCTCTCTCAAATTTCAATCAATCTAGTTCCATTCTCTTCCCTAATAATGCACAATTCTTCACAATATTTATTACCTTAAGAACCCATTAAATGTAAAGATCAAAGCTGCACACTTAATTATAGCCCAATGTTTTGCCTCAACTTGTTGTTGTTGGGTGTTGTGGTGGTGGTTTTAATTATTGCCCAACATTTTGCTTCAGTTTGTTGTTGTTTTGTGGTAAGTTATTTGTTGTTTGTTGTTGTTGTTGTTTGAGTTTGGGAGGAGGGTTTTAGATTGTAGAAAAGTAGTAGTAGTAGTTTGCTGCTCTAGAGGTGGTGGAATGTTTAGCTAAGTATCATCTTGTTGTGTATGTTGTCTTCTCTATTTTGTTTGCTAAGTTTTGAAATTGGTGGTTGTTGCCTGAAGTTGTGGAGTTTGTAAATTTTTGATTAAGTTTTGTTTGTTGTTGTGGATGTTGTTGTCTTTCACCTTTTTGTTAAGTTTTATTTGTTATTTTTTTTAATGTTGTTGGTGATGCTCTGATGTTGTGGATGGTTGTTATCTTTCATCTTCTGCAAGGTTTGATTTGTTGTTATTGAAGTTGATGTTGTGGTGTCTAATTTTATTTTTTTGCTAAGTCTTTTTTGTTATTATTGTTGTTGTTGAACTTGTTGAAGAGGTTGATCATGCTCTGGATCTTGTTGTTGTGAGCTTTCTTCAATTTGGTGAATTTTTTTTGTTTCTACTCACAATCTTGAGCTTTTTGTTGCTAGGTTTCTTAGTAGTGGGTGGTGGTTGTTGTGGTGGTTTTGTTTTTGGTTTTGGCTTTTGTGATTTCTTGCTAGTGGGTGTTGGTTGTTGTTATAGGGGTTATAGGGTTTAGGGTTTTTGTATTTCTGGGGGGAATGTTGCACATGGTTGTAGCAAAATCTCATGTGTTTCCTTTCTTTTCTGCCTGCTGCAGCCTGAGTTGCAGCAGCAGGGTGCTAGCTTGGTGGAGTTTTGCCTGAGGAGATAGTTTGGATTGCTCTATTTGTTTTCTTCCTGTTTTTGGATACATATTTGTAGCAGCAACTGTGGTGGTGGTGGTGGGTGGGTGTTTGTGCACAATGCACTTGTTACATGCACAGTGAAATGAATCTTCTTCTGTGATCACGGGTCTGCAATGAGTGAGAATTCAGAAGCTCAGGAGGATCAGCAGCAAAATAGAAGAAGAATTGTTGCAACTACTTGGAGATTGAGAGATCGTGATGGATCATCAGCTGCTGCTGCTGCTGCGTGGTGCTCTTCTTCTTCACCCATGTTGTCATTCTCTTGAACTCATGTGCGAATTGCAGCATTAAGCTTGCTGCATCTTTGGTAGGACCTTCAGCAGGTTCCATGGTTTTCACGAGCATTGCTCCATGATGAAGAAGCAATTGGACGATGGCCTAATTTCCGTTCTTGTGTTGAGAGATCAATTGGGATACTAGTACTTTGCAATTGCATGCAGGCGAGCTCTAGTATGGATGCAGAGCTTGCAGGTGCAGCAGCAGCAGCAGGAGGAGCAGCATCCCAGTCTTCTGCGGCGGCGGCATTGCATTGCTCGTTTTCTACAACTTCATCTCTTGTGCTGCCAGTTACAGAAACAACAGAATCTGAAACAGCAGCAGCTCCTCATCATCTCAGTAGGCATGTACAGTTGCTGCTAGACTCGCAGCAAATCCCATACCCACCCCCACTTGAAGCTCCACTCCCACCGTCCGATGATCTTACGCCAATTCCCTCTCCTCTTCCACATGCTCCTCCTTCACCTCCACGCAGTCCTATCAACTCGCGCCTTCCTCCTCTTCCTGTAGCCGCAGCAGTAGCAGCAGGTCCAGCAGCTTCAACTTCTTCCGTATCTTCTTCTTCCTCCCCCCCACCACCACCTGTCAGCAGCAGCAGCAGCTCCTCAACTTCCTCGACTGCAACTTCCGCCAGCTTTTCTTCTTCGTCCCACCATCCTAGTGTAACAACTGCTTCTGTGGCCGACTCAGCTGCTGCCACTGCTGGTGAGGAGGAGGAGGAGGAATCTGCTGCTGCTGCTGCTGACGACTTCTTCCGAGTAGCAGCGGACGACTCCTCGTCATGTTCTTCTTCGGAACCTGCAGCCGTTGTGGAGGATCCTTCATCGCCAACCACCACCTCGTTAGCCGGAGCCTCCTACTCGGTCACGCCCCCCAATGTTGTTCACACCCGAAGTTCGCAACTGTTGCGCTCTCCATCCTCGTCTTCTTCTTCTGTCAGCTTCCTTTCTGCTGCCTCGAACTCTCCATTCTGCTCCCCCTTGCAGCAGCAGCAGCAGCAGCAGCAAGCCACATCTTCTCCGTCGTCGTTCAATCCCTTCCTCTCCTGCACGCCACCATCCGCGTCCTATGTCACCGCCAGCAACACGCCCTTGAAGCTCACTCCTGCTTCCTCGCAACGATACCCACCTGCTGCTGCTCCTCCTCCTCAAGCTTCCACCTCTCATCAGCATGGCGCCACAGAGCAGCCACGCTCGCCATTTGTCCCGGAGATCACTCCTGTCGTCGAGGTTCCGTTTCCTGGTCCTCCTTCCGCTCATCCCGCTGATCCTGCGCCAGCAGCAGTGTCGTCGCAGCTGCTGCTGAAGACGCCGATGAAGAAGAAGAGTCCACAGAAGAAGAGGAGCACCTTTCCTCAGTCTTTGTCGCCTCGCAGAGGAGGAGGAGGAGGAGGAGCTTTGGCAATGTCATCATCCTCGTCGTTGTCGTTGGCGCATCCTCCTCCTCCTTCCCGCAGCAGCAGTTGCGACGTTTACATCAGCGTCTACGGCTGCTTGGATCCAGGCTTGCTACGCTTCTCCAAATGGATGCGAGCGGAACTGGAGCTGCAGGGAGTGGCATGCTTCGTAGCAGATCGCTCCTTGTACTCGGAGCAACGGAGTCACGACATCGCCATGCGAATCATGAACTCTGCCACCTTCGGCATTGTCATCATCTCGCGCAAGCTCTTCCGGAATCCGTTCTCCATCCAAGAGATTCGCACCTTCCTGGAGCGCAAGAACTTGGTTCCAGTTTTCTTCGACTTGTCGCCCGCGGATTGCGTGGTGAGCGACATCGTGGAGCGACGAGGCCGGATCTGGGAGTACGAAGGCGGCGAGCTTTGGAAGCTCTACGAGGGTGGTCAAGAGCGCGAGTGGAAAGACGTCGTCGATTCGCTCGTGCGCGTCGACGATTGCTGGCGTCTGGAAGCTTTTAGCGGGAACTGGCGCGACTGCATCCAGCGAGCTGTTGCGTTGTTGGGTTCTCGTCTAGGTCGTCGCAGTAGTGCCGCCTTCTCCTGGGACCACAGAGAACGAGTCCGCTGGCAGCAGCAGCAACAGCAGCAGGCCGAGAGAGTGGTGGACTTGGAAGAGCTTCCATTCCCGAGAAACCCCGACTTCATCGGACGCGAGAAAGAACTGCAGACTCTGGAGTCTCTTCTATTCTCCAAGAGCTCCTCAGAGGATGTCGACAACAAGGAAGACTCGAACGAGAAGATTGCAGCAGCAGCAGCAGCATCCTCCTCTGCAGCTGCATCCTCCTCCTCATGCAGGCGAGCACGACCAAACCTTGTGTGCATCACTGGCGTTGCAGGGATTGGGAAAACGGAGTTGGCGCTGGAGTACGCCTACACCCATCTCCAGAAGTACAGAATGGTGTTGTGGGTGGGAGGAGAAGCCAGGTACCTCCGGCAGAACTATCACAACCTGTCTTTGTTTCTGGGAGTGGATGTGAGCACAGACACCCAGTTGGGTCCAGAACCACGAGGAGGAGGAGGAGGTGGAAGAGGATTGCGCAGTTTGGAAGAACTGGAAGCAGATGCAGTGGAGAAGGTGAAGAGAGAACTGCAACGAGATGTGCCCTACTTGCTTATCATTGATAACTTAGAGATGGAGAAAGACTGGTGGGATGGACATCCTGTCTCAGAGCTTTTGCCCAGAGTGGGCTGTGCTTCCCATGTGATCATCACAACTCGACGGCGAAGACAAATTCTGGACTTGGAACAACAACAACAACGAGAAGCACCACAACAACAAGCACCTTTCTTTTTCCCCTTTTTGGTGCTCTCCTGTTTGTCTGGGGCAGAAGCATTGACTCTCATGAAGGGAGGCAAGCCAGAGCAGCACTTTCCTGTGCGAGAGTATGACAAACTGAAGGAGCTTGAGGATCGACTTGCTCGCCTCACTCTTGGGTTGAGCATCATTGGTAAGATCCTTGTTGAGTTTCACATGCGACCCACTGAACTACTGGAGCTAATCAACAAGGTGAAAGAAGAAATTCCTGTCGCAACAAGAGACAGACATGGTGATGGTGATGATGACAATGAGGAGAAGGAGGACCAGCAGGAGGAGGATGATGAGGACAATGATGATGCCATTCTTCGGAGAAACCCTTTTCTTGTCAGGCTTCTGCATGTATGCTTTACTCTGCTGGATGGAGGAACTTCTTCTTCAGAAGGTGAGAAGAAGAATCTTGCCACCAGAATGGCTTGGGTGGGAGGGTGGTTTGCACCGTATGCGATACCCTATTCTTTGTTGGCCTTCGCAGCATCCAAGCTATATGAAGATTCTTCTTCTTCAGGAGGTGGTGGTGGCAGTGCTCGTCGCAGGTTTCGAGGTAAGGGTGTTGGTGGTGGTGTGACCAAGATGTTCTTGTGTTGTGTTGCACCCAATTCTTCTTCCCGCCGCATGGAAGCTGAAGCAGGTGCACATCTGATCAAATGCAATATTGCCCGTCGCAGCATGCAGGAAGGATGCATCTACTTCCATGCTATTGTACAGGTGAGCAGTGACTAACCAACCAACAAATTGTTGTCATCAGGTAGCTTGTGTTTGAGGGAGAGAAACTGTGGGATTTGCAGCTTTGCAAGAAAAAAACTACAGTGAGTCCATCAGGTCTTTGTGTGTGTGTGTGTGTGTGTGTGTGTGAGAGAGAGAGAGAGAGAGAGAGAGAGAGAGAGAGAGAGAGAGAGAGAGAAAGAAACTGATGATTTCTAGCTTGAAGCTATGAAAAACTTCTAAAGAAATAAGTTTTTCTCGGCAGCAGCAATAACTAAATTCTGCTCCATTGACTGCACAGACTTATGCTCGCAAGCAGGGGGGTGAATTGGCAGCAAGGGCAGCAGTGCAAGCTGTGCGGAAAGGCGGAAACCTAATGCTTCATTATGACCATTTCTGGGCTGCTTCTTTCTTGGTTTTTCGGTTTGGAAATAAGGCTCCTCCTGTCATGGTGGACTTGAGGGTGACAGACTTATTGCTGTTTACTAAGAAAGTTGTATTACCCCTTGCTCTGCGTGCCTTCACAAACTTCTCTCACTGTAATGCTGCCCTGGAGCTTCTGCGGCAATGCAACAGTGTGTTCGAGGAAATGGAGAAGTCATTTGTGTCACAAGTTCAGGACTGGTGGGACAAGTCCCTTTGCTGGATGAGAGGTGGTTATGAGGGCCATCAGGTACCATCATGTCTCAGTTTCTAACACTCTGGATTTCTTCTACACTCTTGTTAATCTTCACAACATTGTCTTTTCAAATGAAAACTCAATACTCTTTTGTGGTTTTGGGTTCTCTGAATTTCTGATGGGACTGTCTCGTTGGGTCAATGTCAAGTCCTGCCTCCCAGGTGTGGATATAACACAACCCTCATTGGGTGTTGAGGAAACATGAGCCATATTACTACACTCTATCCTCAACCTGACTTGTGTCTGGTGTTTGTCTCTGCAGGTGGATGAGTATGCATGGCAAGAGTTGACATTATTGAAAGCCGTGTTGCTTGAGACGCAGGCAAAGCTGCTGATGAAAGGTGGTCAATTTGATAGAGGGGAGGAGGTGTGTCGCACCTGCCTTAACATCCGTTCTGTTATGCTGGGGCCAGATCATGTTGACACCATAGCTGCACAAGAAACCTTGGCCAAATTGGTTCGTTATAGAAACACCATGTAATTGTTTTTCGCTGCACCTCATTCTTCAAGTCTTGTCTTCATCATTGTCCTGTTTTTGAAATGATTTATGCGAGAAGAGCACGACAAACAATGAGGGCGAAAGTCGGTGACACAAATTTTGAGCTGGACAAATAGATGATGACATACATCAGAGGTCTAGTAGCTGGAAACTTAAAAGATCTGGTTTCTACAGGCAAGAGATGTTGTTTTCAAGAGGAAAACCCCATCTTCTGTCTGTAGCCCAAAAAGTAGGGGTAATAGAAGTAGCACCAATTTTTTTTTGCTTCATCCGTCAGAAGCCATCTGGAATAAAACCCATGATATTCCTGCTGCTTCACGATCACATACCATTGGAATTCTTTGTGGTGGAACCTTGAGATTCATTCCACTAAGGGATCTGTTCAGAGTATAGTGCCCAATTTCCTCAAACTCCTCCCTGAGCAGATCTTGACCCTCTTTACACTGCACAGAGTGTGCTCTTATAGACATCTTTGAGTTAAAGAAACCATTGTTTGGTTTGGAAGAAAGGACAAATACATATACCTTCTGGAAGCAGGTTTTCTGTTGGGATGTAGTCAATCAGTTTTGACCCCTGTATAGCAATCCCAGGATATGGGTTCCTTTAGTGTTGTCAGCCACCATTTCAAAGGTTGTGGACTCATGCGCCTCTACATGCGTGTGGAGTGTGCATTGTCCAAATGTGCAGGTGCCAAGAGATCAGTATGATATATGTGTACACATGTTACATGACTGGTTTGTTCTTGGGTCCTCCCCATATGGGAGCAAGTCAATGTATGTGCACCAATTTGCACTGGATTGTGATTTTAAGCTCTGGGCTCCATGAACTTGAACTTGGGAATTTTGAGAGCCTTGTCAAACAGTGGGAAATGTAGCTTCTTCCTTCACATACTGCATGGAGAATCTGCGTGTTGGTAAGCATCTTTTTTGTGTCTTCCATGTGTTGTTCTGTGTGCACCTCACATCATTTTTTTGTTTTGTATATGTATGCATGACCGTAATTGTTTCTGTGAGTGAAATCAGACAAAAGGCTGTTAAGATAAGTGAAATCCCATCTTTGAAGGTGATCTCTTGTTTTCATGTTCAAAAGTTTCTCTTTGCTTTGGAAGACACTCACTCTTCCTTGTTCCCTCTTGAGTGTTCAGAGTACTCCACTTTTTTTGACAAGTGTCTTCCAACTTGAACTCCATCCACCCATTGCTGCAAATGGTGATGATGATTGTCATGTCTTCAGTGGATGATCAAGTCCCTCCAAAAGATTGTGATCAGGAACACAAACTGTGGCTCAGCTCAGTCAGTTTGGCTTCCTGTAGTTGACAAAGGTTTGTCAAATTTTTGTTGGAAGGATCACTGAATCGGCAGCTGCTATTGGGGTGATCTGTGTGCATTGCATCCCCGAATAGGAGTTGACTTGTGCATCTGCACAATCTCATCAGGTGGGTCAAAATTCTTCCATTACTGGATGATGATAAATAGGATAGCCTTTGATTTCTTTCATGTTAGAAACTGAAACTAGAAGCTCCAGTTATCACCGATCTAGCCTTGAAATTAGAAATTATCTTTCTCCCAGTGGCTGATTTCATTGTGAACCAATCATTGAGGCTAGTAAATGGGATTATGGTTACTGGAAATTATAAAATTGTAGAGTATTATTGTACACACTACATCTGGAGGTCCGTTTAATATTTAGGGTTGTGTGGTGTGTGTCGAGAAATATCATGGTTTGAGTTTTCCAGGTTTTGTTGTTGCAACTGGGAAGGCTTTGTGGGTGCGAGTGGTAACAAAAGCTTCAGCTCAACCTCGACACACACCACTTAGTTCCTTTTTCTCGGATTTTTGACCTTTTCTACTCATTCTTTCACCTCTTGTTTCCTTGAGATCTTATTTGAAATCTTAAATATTTCTCTAAAATAATATAATTAGTGTTTAAGCTTGCAAGGTACAACTATAGGGAAAGCCGGAGTTTGTCTAAACCCTCAACCCTTGTGACTTTACCCTTTAAATGGAATCCATAAGAATAGTCAAACCCAAGTGGATCCTTCTATTGTGACCAAAATGTTTCTACAGGGGACTGACTACACATGGCCCTAGAATGTAGGGGCACCAAATTTTGGCCCTTAATTTAAAGCATTCTAATGTTCCTAGTCTTCACCATGAAGGGGGAGAACCAATAAAGCACTTGAACAAAATTGCTAGATTATTTGAAGGGCTCCTTATATCCATGAATACATGCCTTGGAAAAGATGAGGATCATAAACCTACTTGACCTTACACCCAAGCCTTAAGAGGCAGAGAGGCCTTACACCAATAAGACCTGCTATTGGTGTAAGAATCCTCCCCCTTGTTCACCTCATGATCCGTGTATGGTTAGGTTTATGATAGTGTTCACCTCATCCTTTACAAATGGTAGAGCCTATTGGTCGGGGACATTTTCAAGAGAGGGGGCCAGACTTGATTATTATTTCATCCTAGGGTTTTAGGGTTCCTTATTTTGAGAATGCTTGCAGCCTTGACACTTTTACCTTACATGGGTACTTTGATGTGGCTGCTGCCTGGCTTCCCCTGTTGGGGTTTTTTCACCCTGGTTCATTCATCAATGAGTTACAAATGGAAGAGATTGCCAAACATTATGTACTTACTTGCCATGCTATCAAAGATTTTACACCCTCATGATTAATGCAATGCAATCTATGCATTGACGAGCATTTAACAATTTTAGGATCCTTGAATGATTGAACATTTAACATTCATCTTCTAACATTATGTAGTCATGGGCGAGCAGGTTTCTCCAACATGTGTGATGGCTACCAAACTTTCTATATACCCAAATTTGTTGAGCAAACATTACAGATTGATGATGCTTCAATGCATGCTATACAAACTGAAGTGTCAGCAACATAAAGCAAATTGAACTATAATGTCTCTAATAATATATTAAGAAAGCTAGAAAGAATTCACAAGACTTTATTGATGATTCTCAAATCACAAAATTGAATGATTCTAAAGCCACCAATAACACATCAGAATTATGTTTAGCAACACCATTGTGTCTCAATTCATTGCCATTGTAGTTATTTATATTAAGTATATATTCCAGGGTTTTTTTTTCCCTCCCCAAATTTTCTCTTCTTTGGCTACTTCACACAAGAGGAAATAGCCAAATTTGGCTACAGGTTAGAGATGAAAGTAATTTTTTTTAAAGGATCCAAATATATTTTTGGCGATCTGCTGGAAGCTATTGTCTCAATATAGCGATTTCAGAAATTGTTTCCTTGAAATCTGACAACTTTGGTGTATTATTTTGAGGTAACTTTGACAGCCATTTTTCACCGTGATTCTTTCCATGAGTTGCACTGGTTTCATTTTGTTGCCTAGTCACAAAAGTTCACCTATAAAAAAAATGTTGATATGTTCACAAGAAATGTTCCCTTTTGCTACCTTAAGGTTTTCCCATTAGTGTTTTTTCCTTTGAAAATTTTGTTAACCGAGAGTTTTCAAAGATCCACCTTATGTAGAAATGGATTGTAATTATCATTGGATTGGACTCAGTGTCCACTATTATGGTCATATTGTGAACTAACTCTAATGCACATCTGAAATCATGTGTGAATTTTGATCAGATTTCAAGGACTAGTAGCAACTCAAAACAAACAAAGATGCGCAACTCAAATTGTCATCTCTCAAATTCAATGTCTGTCACAGCCACATCTGGACAGAATGAAGAAAGCTTGCAATTTGTCTGTCATGAGTAATCTCAAAAGAAAACTAAGAACTAGTCTGACAAAAGGCGCATAGCACTTTGGCCCAGCACCAATTAGAGTAAAGTACATGGAAAAAGGATGCTAAACAGGAGACTGGAAAACCCTTAGTTGGAATAACCAGCTCTTTGTAAGAGAGCTCTTAAAATGGGCTTTCCATTTCAGTCATCCTCAGCCTCCACTCCTGTACATCACCCAGAACAGCAATTATTTGGCAGTAAAATCATTGAAACTACTGCACATAAGTGTAAACATCACTCTGATTCGTGGCAGAGTTCCCACAGTTTGGATGTCAAATTTTTGCTTTGCAGATATTGAAATACAGCATCTAAGGCTACTTATCTGAGCATTACTAAGCACATTCATCCTGAAAGAGATTGTGTTCAATACTGCCAAGAAAATTACGTACTAATGCCCTGGATGCCAACATCAAACTGCGGTTGTTGACACTACCTGCCACAAAGGTGAATGTTCAGGTGTATGGAGATAACTGATGGTGCAGTTCAGTGCAGTAAATAGATTTTACCTCTGTGGGGCATAATGATGACGGCACATGGGCAGTGCCGAGCACAGTAGTCACTCACACTTCCTTGTATAAAACTGTTTCAGCAACACCCCAATTCAAACAAACTAGTGTTAAAATCTGGATGAATCACAAGAACATACATCTTGTGTATAGGACCACTCTACTTCAGTAACAAGCAACTTCTTTAAGAACTCTGACAAATTTCTACTGAGGCATCCTTGATAAAAAAATCTAGAAGGCAGAGAGATTACCTTTTAACAAAGCCAAGTCCACGGCTACCCATGACAACAGCCGCAGGCTGAATTCTTTCTGCTTCTGTACAGATTGCCTTGCCTACATCTATACCCTCCAAAATTCGAGGAACCGTCTTCACCTGATTGAACCATGATTTTCATTAGCATACAAACAGAAAAATAACTTGAGAAACCATTGCCTTCAAACATATGTACGAGATGGCAGAGAAAACTCCAAAATAACTCTTTCATCAAGGGTGGTTTCTCACCATTGTTTCAGGTCCAGCAAATCCAAAACTAACATGCAAAGAATAAGCATGGTCATAACCTTATGGTGCTACTCACAAAGTATCAGACCATCATGTCCATCATCGTGAATAGCAGGGACTAGCTGCCAGAATTGAGCCCCACTGGCTTCATCAACTCTTGAGGATGGGGGTGTTGATATGCCTACAATAATCTGGCAAAACCTTTGAGCAAACAATAGATTATACAAAGGTCTGTGTCCTGAGTTTATCCCACATTTCTTGAAGTGATGGGAACACTCAGGCATGATGTTGCCTTCAAACATAGATACTGACTGAGCATTTCCCATCCTGTCTTTTTGAGTTGGTACGGTGTCTTAATTAAGGGTTGCAATATTATGCACCAAGTTTGCAAAAATACAAGCACTTACCATACAAACTTCATAGGCTTCCTTTGCAAGTTTGTCCATCAAAGACTCAGCAACCTGTGAAAGCACTTCCTCCTCTGTTGACTTCCGCGGAGACACTGCTGTACAACATGCATCAGAACCTGCATCTTGCTATTTACATGTCATAATCACCTATATCACTTAACATCTATGACAACAAAGCTGCATCTTGGTGTAAGCAAATGGTTATGGAATTCAAACATTTGCTGATTGACATTAGGTTACAATCTAGGGTTTTCTAGAAGCCTGAGAATGAGTAGAGCCTTGCCATCTATTGGCAACTTGTAAAGAACACACTCGGAAACACTTATTAAGGAGAAAAGACTTACTGGAAATAGATTCAACATCAACATGAATTCAATTCAGCAAAGGAGAAAGCAGACACAGACATTCAACTGTGCAATTCCCAACTTCACATCAGAATTCTTTTTTTAAAAAGATCCTTGGTCATGTTTAGGTCACAGGCATCATCATCTTGCTATAATCTTTGGGTTCAGGATCCCAGAACTCAAAAGTTTTTTCAAGCATCTGAAACAACTAGTGGAATTACACATGCTTTTTGAATTCTCAGACACTCTAAATCCTTTGTCACAAAACACTAGACAAATCACATGCATGCAGTTGCATGCCAGCCAGTCATTCAACAACAACAAACAGCAGCAGCAGCAGCTTCTGAACAATTTGGGCTACCGCTGGAATACAGATTCTCATATCCTTTAATAGACCTGAAGAACCTCAGGTCAGTTGTGGTGGCTGTCCAGTAATAAAAGAAGAAGCTCAGATAGGGTACCATGTCCTGCTGCTGCTTCTTCCCCTGTTTTGTTGAAGGGCAGACAAAAAAAAATGATCATCGAGTGCTGATGATCCTCTCATGTATGTCAAGGTACTAGGGTTTCAGTTTGCAACAAAGAGAAAGAGATAGATAGGTGTAGAACAAGAAGAAGAAGAAGAAGAAGATGATGATGATGATAGCATACATGAAGGAATGACATGCACGAGATAGAGAGTGTCAGCCATGCGCACGAAGTGCGTAAGCGTCCACTCGAATGCAGCCCGACTATCAGGTCCATGGTCGATAGCCACAACTATGTTACGTCCTCGTCGCCTCTCACAAGTCTCATGTTCCAACTCCGCCTGCGTCAGTTCCCTATTCTCTGCAATGGCCTCCATCTCCCCTGTTCTCCCCACCCCGTGTTGCTCCCCCAAAAACCTCACTCTTCCCTTACAAAATTCTCCTTCTGAAAAAAAAAAAACCCCAAACCCCTCTCACCAAATTCTCCTCCTGTCCCTTCCTTGCTACAAACCCTCTCACACGTACACTACTAATACTACTAAACCTCAACAAATTCCCCTCCTCCAAATAAACACCTAGACTCTCTTGCTTCCCTACCCTTCCCTTTCCCTTCCCTCTCCCTTCCCTTCCTTTCCTCTCCTAGCTACAAGACCTAAAAAAGACCTCACACTTATGCTATTGCTTGAGCAATTCTGCTCCTCCCCGAGTCCAAGTTCAAAATCTCTCTTCTTCTTCCTCTTCTTGATCTTGTTGCCGACATACAAAAAACTCCTTGCTGCTAATTGATGGTTTCAAAGGCAAGCTCATCAGCATCACTCTTGTTGCAGACATACAAAAAACTCCGATGTATGTACTAATTGATGGTTTTAAAGACAAGCTCAGGATCTCTCCCTCTGTCTGTCTCTCTATCTCTCTTTCTCTCTCGATCTCGATTGCTCGCTCTTCTGGTTTCTTGTTGGTAGCTTCTAGAGCTTCTTCTTCTTCTTCTGCTTCTCCTTCCTCCTCGTTTGTTGTGGTTCTTCGTTTCCTTCCTTTCCTGTTCTCAGGGAGTGTACTTGTGGGAATAATTTCTTTCTGGAAATTTTGGGGGGGGGTCTGTGCTGGGATTGGGGCCCCCCTCAAATGCCCTTTTGGGGATAGTTCCGGGCAGGGCAGCAGAGAAAAACCAAGCCTCACAAAACAAGGAGGGTTTAGGGTTTTAGGCTTTAGGCTTTAGGGTTTTTTTCTAATGATACCCAGTGAGTATTCACTGGGTACCCACCGGGTATCACGAGAATTTTTTTTAAAAGAAAAAAGCCCCCACACCCCATTTTAATCTCAAGTAAAGCCCCACGGACACAAGTAGAGCTTTATGAAAATTTGGGACTCCCTTGGCTCTCACTTGGAGGTCCCTTATTTCCATAAGGTACCCATCACTAGGGCTTTACTCTATTTTTTCTTCTGCCCTGCCCGGAACTAACCCAAGGTGATGATGGGTTGGGCAGCTTCAGTCGATTTCTGTCCTTTGCTGCGTCATCGAGAAATGGGCAGACAGGTTAAAAAAAAACAAATTCTGATGACGTGGAGGGTTTGGGGGGGGGGAAAAAAGCTTCTTCTTTGGTGCATTTTTGTGTCGTCGGGTCTCTTTGCTTTGTCCTTACTACTCCTCCTCCTCCCTTACAGCACCTCCTTACTCATTACGCCCTGGAACTTAGTGGCGTATTACGCAGTGAACCTTTCATTACACCGTGGAATGTGCCGTTACGTCCTACAACTGTAGGCTCCTTTTAATGGGGTATTGGTGCATTCTAGTCCGTACCATTCATTACGTGGCGCAGACTCAAATGATTTGTTTGTCTTTTCTTTTTTTTTCTTTTTTCTTTTTTTCTTTTTTTCTAGTTTTTTGATGTGCCTGGCACCAGAAGTTTTTTTCAGACAAATTTTGTCGGTTTCTTTTACAAAATAATTAGGCAAAACATTGGGGTTTTTATTTATTTTTTTAATTTTTTTTGTGGGTAGTGTAAATTCGACTAATTCTGAATAATTTTTTGGAAAAATTAGCCCCAAAAAAAATTTAATTGGAGGAAAAAAATAAAAAAGAAATCTGATTAGAATTTGGGAATCATTCCAAAGAAGACTTAAGGTCAGTTGGCTACAAATTTGTAGTAGAAAACTGGCCCAAAAAAAAAAAGCTGCCCCAAAAAAAAATTCAATTGTGTTTGGAATGTGGCAAAAATTTCACCCAAAAGACTTTTTTTTTTTCCCCTCAAAAATTTGGCGATTTTGTGACTAGAGTACCTAATCCTTTCTGTTTTTCAAGGGTCCAAATTTTGCCAAAAATTTGACATTTTTCCGAACAAAAATTGGCAAATCTTTATTTTTCTACTGTAAAGTCGACTAAATTCGAAAAAAAATTTGTGGAAAGTTTCGCCAAAGTTAAAGAGATGGCAAAATTGAGAGAAAAAACAAAAGAAAAGGAAAAAGAAAAGCCTGATGTGAAGGCAACCTGCAGTTACAGTGGAAAAAGGAACTGAGCGCTTTACACGTGTGCATCTCCTTTTTCATCCTTGAATGGAATTGGGAGCTATCCTTATGGAACTACTTGTGTACCTTCCTGTACTTCACTTTGCCGTGTCAGCAAAAATTGACAGAAATTGATTGCTTTAAATGACGGTGTGAATGGTGACGTGTGAATGAAATATTTTGTCTATTTGTTATAGAGTATAGTAGCTTAAGGGATTTTGGCCCCTAGGTAATAATAATAATAATAAATAATAATAATAATAATAGGTTTTTTTTTTTTTTTATGAGG
>Ga0209208_10006826_pt1 | contig 15679 bp, 19 predicted proteins | sample S1TSphfallax_3_FD_187694 | JGI IMG/M metagenome (GOLD analysis project Ga0209208, IMG submission 187694) | Host-associated microbial communities from peat moss isolated from Minnesota, USA - S1T2_Fd - Sphagnum fallax MG (SPAdes) (version 2) | ecosystem: Host-associated > Plants > Peat moss >...
TATCCACAATGCTTTCATTATTTTATTTTATTTCCAGAAATATACCTACAATTTTCTTAGAAATTACAAAATCATGTACTCGTTGTCTCTTACAGGCAGTGTTTATTTTTGGGCGAAATTTCGCCAGATTTCGATCTGAAAAATATGATTTCAACCTATACAAAGGATTTTCCATGGAAAAAATGGGCCAAAATTCGCCAATTTATTTATTTTTTAAATTCCAAACCAATAGATTTTAATGCTAAGTTCCACCCACATAACTACCACATAGGCACTCGATATGTCTTGCTAATGCCATGCCATGGCATCCATGAGATGGAGATTTTACCCATCGCATGTCACGTTATGGCATGAGCCATTTCACTATCCCATGAATGCTCATGTAACCTATGTTAGTTTGAAACCCTTTTTGAGGTAATCAAGATTATTGCCAAATGCATCACCTTTGTTCTTAAACCCTAATACACTGTAACAGTCCTCCTCTTGTGTACCATTTTTGTCATTGTACAAGTTTCAAGCACTATCTCTAGAGCTGTACAAGCTTCAATGATGAACTTGTTTATTGCACACTAATAATGCTTGATATTGTCCCATGAATGTTCAAGTTGTATCACATTAAGAGCTTCATAGTGCGAGTTGATTGTGAGTTGTTTGGGTGAAGGCAATGGATTCAAAGTGGAAGAAATCAAAGTTTTTCAACCTTGGCACTATTATTCAAGTAATTTTTGCAAAGTTGTTAGAATCTATGGTCGTGAGGTATTTGTCGAAATGCCCTTTACTTCTAGACAATGTCTTGCTAGGGTGTTCATGAAAGGCACATAATTCTTTGACGAATAAAACCTCATCCACTAGTAAAATATTAGTGAAGGAACTTAATAGTTGTTAACAAAAGTCCATGCATGTTTGATTTATATTTTGTTGTCTTATTTTACTCTTCAATGTAATTTTTTTCTTGCAATAAACCTTCAATGTGCACTTGTTGGTATTGATTTTCTTTGTGGTAACATGTTGGAAAATGCGGGTTGTTATCTTTGTGGTAACATGTTAAGAAATACAAATTTTGAGGGTAATGACATGGGAATGTGGAGTGCAATTTGTTTTTTTTATTTTCGCCACAATGTAGTGAACACTAATAGGACTTCATGTGTGTTGCATATTACATGTTCCATAATGCTTGGATCTATATTACATAATTAACAATTTTGTTCATTCACACTGTGTGTCACAACGCAATTACCGTGTGAATGAATGAGCAATGAGCTTGTGAGTGGTGAGCTGAATTTTTGTGAATATCACAAAATCTACGAAAATAATTTTTGCCACGTGAACTAAATATTTTCCACATAGATAAAAATATTATATTGACATGGCAAGAATATTTTTTTAGTGATACAAAATAGTCATTGAAATAGGCAGAATATGTTATTGGTGACAAGGATATCATAACTTTTGTTGCAAATGTTTATAATTGAAACTTTGAATTAATTTCTCATAATCTTTCAAGATAATGCTTTTAATTATTAGTGAACATTTAAATTAGTTTGATAAATAATTTACATCTAATATTGTCTCATCATTCATGCAAAACAAAATGTTGAATGAATAATTATAATACCGTTTATAAAACCAATGCGGCAACATCTTTTGTAGATTGTAGTGTAAAAGTCGAACAAATAACATCAAGACAAGCACTAGAATTGACAATTTAGAATAGTACCCCTACTTACACCAAAGTTACATCACAATTCAATAAGTGATGAACTTCATCACAACTCCAAGTTGGAAAATGGATGAAACTTTCAAATTGGCCACAAAACATGACATGTTGTAAAACATAGTATATGTGTTTACAAGGCACCCACTCCCTTTGCTGACCTAATGAACTAAAAATCATTGCTACAAAATCCAAACAAATGCAAGTTGGGAAGTTTTTTATTGTAATTTCATATTTTTTTTGTTTGGATTTTGGCCAAATAGATCTTATAGATTTGTCCATATCTAGGAGGGGGGACCTCCAATGGTGGGTTTATAGTCGCTTTGAGAAGTTGACCAGCCTCCCACCGATTGTAATGTAAATTTGACATTTTAAATGGCACTATATGATAAACAACTTTACCTTTACATGATGTTGGCCATGACATTTCATCCACTAACCTATTAATATGAATGGAGTTTTACCCTCCAAACAGGCTTTGAGGAAAGATTAGTTGCTATTTATTCAGAACAAATCCAGCTTTTGAAAAAAACTTGATTTCATCTTGGGTGAGATTGGTTTCAAATTAACATGCCAAATTTCCAAGACAACCAGTCTATCCAATGCATACTTGTGCTTTGTATCGTTAATGCAACGATTCATGTCATTAGCATATAATCAAAACTTGTGCAGCTTTAAAGGTGCACTAAGGAACTGAAGTACAACCCTAAGTAAGAAAAGGTAAGGACACCAATAGAGGTCGGCTTGGTAATTATCCTTGTAGCACAAGAATGTTTGGTAGATTTTTTGCAATGCAGAACATAGAACATGCAACATAAGGGGGCATCTCTTTATATGCCAAAATCCATCTCCACACGAAGCCTCAACATCTTCTTCAATTTGATCCACAACATGTTCTTCAATGTTCACACTTGAAGTGGCAATTATGTGGCTTACACAAGGATGAGCGAAATTCACACAATCATGCCTATGTGAATCCCCTTCTAATCTAGGGGTTAGGTTTGCCTTTCTTTTGTAGGAGCCAAAAATCTCCTCACCTTCCATATGTGCAATTTTAACTCTACAAGTTGAACCTAGGGAATATTTTAGAACTATGTCTACAAGTTGTTTCAGATCTCCATATTGGGTTGTTCTACATAAGAGCAACTCACTCTTATCAAGCCCTTGACTTGGTCAACCACCCTACTTGAAATGAAAATATAATGTTGATTGTTTGAAAGCTTGAACATAATCATATAATGTTGCAACATATAAACAAACTCCTTTTTTCCTATACAATTGAAGTCATACATTGTGCACTATCTTTGAAAGGTTGCACATGGGCATGTCTATAAGCTCTTCCAGAAAGAATTTTTGCAAGAATGTTTGTTATGTTATTTTCAAATGTATGTTATTGTAAATGTGAAAGAATAGATGTGTGGGAGGGTTGAACATGGTACATGTATCATAAATCCTCCCCATTGCCTCACACGAAAGTGCCAAAAATTGATCCAATTTTCCAACACTTGAAGTTTAGTTTCATCAACTACCTTCGAGGAATACCACCAACATTGGATTGTTACAAAGAAATGGCATTTTATATTCATAGCACGATGTCCTATGTTTTTCTTGCAACTCTAATTTGATCTTTTGTTTTGTGTGTCTATCCATGGATTGACTCCAATGAAAAAAACAAGTTTTTTTTTTGTCAACCATCGACTCACTTTCATTTCCGTTGCCATAGACAATTCGAATAGCATTCCAACTAGCCTAAGCACTATTGGCCATGAATCCTTTGGAGTTTCAATTGGGAACACCATTATTGGCCATCACCTTGTTTAGATTTCACCACATTACACATTGAACCTTTATGTTTTCATATTACATATCACATATTGCAATCATCATGACCCTGTAGTAGAATGAATCATACACATGGCAGGCGAGTGTCATCCAATCCTCAACATGCTTTACATGATCAAGCATGATCCAAGTAGTTTGGAGGTTGCCCCTAGGTTGCATCCACTTAACTAAATCATAGCCACTACCATGTCCATGCATAGACATTTTGAACAAAAACATTTTTTCTCTAGTCTATTGCCCTGGAAAATAATTATCCTAAATGTAATAGTAACTATTGTTTGCCTTCAAAGCAAAAATGCTAGAAACATACCATTTGTTCCTTGGTCGATGTTTAAAGGAAACAACTAAATTCTAGACATTGGGAAAAAACAAAGCTAAGAACTTTTCCATCACTTGGCGTAGCTTGTCACCTTTAAGGATTTCCACTATCCTTTATCCATCCTCGTTCAACAAGTGCTTCGAAATCAAAGTCTTACTTGCAACCAATGTAATGGCCAATGCAATAGCCCCTAGTGTGCAAAACACCTCCTTTTTTACTAAGGATTTAACTTGCTCAAACACTTATATTGAATGACCTTCCACCATTGAATGACCATGCAAACCCAATTGTTATCTAACTCGCATGTATTACGTTGTGCATAAGCATGACAATTTATCACAGAAGGGGGTGGTATTACAAGTCCTGCAAAAAGGCGGACCAAATGCAAAATGATCTCCTTGAAGCTCATGAACAATGTTGCCACTCCAAATTGTTTCACTTTTACATTTGTTAAAAAGAAAGAAATCACATGCATCATTTTAACATTGTAAATGGCCCAAGCAACAAGCTCTTTGAAAGTTTAGGTTGAAATCATTTTTGATGTTAGTCAATTTAACCTTGTACAACACATGGCCATCATGTTTCCTATTCGTTCCTTGCATTTGATTAGAATGATTGTTGAGACTAACAAGAGGGGGGAATTCAAACAAAACATCACCATTAAATGTGGTTGGAATGCAAGGAACAATCTCAATACAAAAATTATCATAGTTTAAATCTCTTAGCTTGGAGATGGCATGCGCAATAAGGGACATTGCCTTGAGACAGTCAACAACATTCTACATAGATGGTCCTCCCATATGGGGAATCAACATAAGCAGAAGGAAAATAACTCACTTGCAGAGAAGATTTTGATGGGCAAAAAGAGATTGTAGGCATTCCATCTTCATTGGAAGAATCGCACAAATCTATGAACAAAGATTGAGATTGACACATTCGATGAGAACCTCCTACTTGATTTCCCTAAAATGTAAAACAACATTGACAACATTGGGTTTCGCATCTTAGGGAGAGATGCCATAGTTTTTGGCACCAAAATAATATTATGAAAACTTCTCAAAAGATTTTTCACAATGATCATGAACCTTTCAAAATTTACCCTCCACTCCAAATCCAGGTTACCAATGACTATAACTTGATAAATAGATCTAAATACATTGTTGTTGGCATCATATGCATCATCCTTGTAGACATGAACAATTCTTGGATGGAAATTGAACATTACACATAGGCATTTCTCTGTGACATGTGAAATTCGAAACTCGTTAGAAGGCACAATGATCTCAGCCTTACCATTGGCATGAAAAGTAACAATCCTATTAAAGTAAATATTAGCACAGTGAAATGGAAACATGCTACAAATAACAATGTTCTATAAGAAAACAAGTATCGATTGTGGCATTGTCAAGAAACCCACAACAACGAAAAGAATGATCAATTGAGAACAAGAATAATGTTCAAGGCAAAGAAAACTTCGTGTTTGAGTTGGGATGGGAGATACCCAATTGATTTGAAAATGACAAAAGAGAATGGAAGATCACAAGATTAGTTGTAAAAAACAAAGAAAAGGAAGATGGATCCAAAATCAAAATTAAAATGAAATTAAAATCATTAAAATTAAAATGATTTTAATTTAAAACTTTGAGTCAGTGAAATTTTAAAAAATCATATTGCGAAAAATGAAATAAATGACATGAATATGATAACTTTGATTTGCAACTCAACTCAAATCACATTGAAATTGCAACAAAAGTTTGGAATGTTATCACACTCAAATCAAAATACTTAATCCAACATAGAATTTTACCATGGGGCCTTGAAGCAATGGTTTTCTTTTGAAATAAAAAGTGTTAGGAGGCGTTACATTGATTAATTGGTGTGAAGGCAAATTATGACTATGGAACGACATTATATGCACTAAGTGGAAATTAAGAGGTGGAGGTTCATAAAGAACAAAATTGTGGCACAACTTTAGGCCACAAGTGTGGAAAATACATTGTTAATCCCACACACCGATGTGATTCATCAAACTTTGGTAGGTGAAGACAATGTTAATGCATGGATGGTGTGAAGCCAACCCCATCCTGGTGTCATTTATAATATTCATGCCCCTTTCACTAAATATGCATCTTGCACATGTGAATGGGTACTGCATGGGAATTTGTGCAAGCATTAGGTTGTTATCATGATGTGTATTGACCTTACTTCGAACAATATCATTGACTATTGTGGCACATGGTATGGAATTAATTGTAATGGGTTCAAGGCAATGTTTATAGACCCAACATACTCACAGGTTGGTGACGACTTTTTTAAAAATGAAGGTTACAACAAGGAAACAATTGAAAAGGTTAGCGTAATAAGCATTTGTGGGTTTTTGAACATGGATGATAATGGCCCCTTTTCTTATGATAATGTTAACATTGATGAAGCACATGGATCACCCACCCCCATGGAATGGGCCTTATCTTGGTTATGAAATATAATGGCTAAAATCACCTCCCAATGCAAGGAATTAGCTAGTGTCCAACTTTGTGACCATGCAACATCATGTTTACAAATTGTTGCATTAGAGATCCAAGCCCTTTATATGACTCAAGCCAATGAATCAATGCACCTTAGCATGGTTTTCAATTGAGTGGAAGATGGCTTGGGCAATTCAGTTAATCACCTCGAAGTTTAGCATAAAATTATGTTGTAACATGCAAATTCATGTGAGACAAAGATTCATGAATAGATGAATGTTGTACATTTGCAAGGTTGAAATAAATAATGTATGTTGTGTGATGCACTTGTGATTGCCAATTGATTAAACTTCTTTTAATGTTGTAGGTGAAGCTTTAACAATTTTTATATAAATGAATTTCAAGCAAGTTATTTTAAAAACTTAATAATTCACTACAAAACTCTTCACAATATTCAATAAGAGAAAAAAAGAATAGACATGATGATTTAACATTGACAACAAGGTAACACACAAATGAATTAAATCAAATATGATATTTTTAATATGTCCCAAGATGACATTTCAAGAGAAAAATGCAATGCTTTCACATTAGTTTGATATGGGTATTGCAAATGTGAATTAGGAAATAGAAGTATTTTCAATCCATCTTGGGGGTATTGCATTGATGAGATCAAACAATTTCAACCATCCTAAGGGTACTACATTTCACCAAATTAATCAAGTGCATATGCATTATCTTGATGAAGGTAATGCACAAATGAATCAAATTAATTAATTCTCTTTTAACGGTGCTGTATGTCCTAAAAATATTATGACAATTTAATATTACCTTAATGGGGGTATTGCAATGATTTTGTTCAAGAGATAAAAGAATTCAAGCCCCTTTTATGGGTATTGAATTTCAACAAAATGATCGAATGTTTAAGTATTACCTTAGTGTGGTTATTGCATTGTCCTCAAAATATTGCAATCCTTAGATATTACCTTCATGAAGGTATTGCATTGATGTAGTAGATGATATGAACCTTGACTTAGGGTATTGCAACTCAACAAATAATCTAGTGCATTTCCTTTATAAAGGTAATGCATTGATGTTATGGATGAAATAAGATAAGTTAAACCCCTCTTTAAGGTATTGCATTTTAACAAAATGTAATACCTTTATGTATATATTATCATTAGGGTATTGCATTGATGTAGTATATGATATAAAATATTTGAAACCCATCATGAGGGTACTACATGTGTCCAATGCATATGCATTACCTTAGTGAAGGTATTGCATAAGTGATTCAAGTTGATAATTTTTTTTCTTGAAGGTATTGCATGTCCTCAAAAAGTATTCCAACAATTACATATCACTATAATAGGTGTATTACACTATTGTTGTAGATGACAAAATAAGTTAAACCCCGTTTAAAGATATTTCATTTCATCAAAATGATGTAGAACTTAGGTGTTACCTCTATGTAGGTATTGCATTGATGAAATATATGAGATAAAATAATTATCACGTCTTTTGAAGATATTGCATCCCTCTAGTGCATTTGCATTATCTTATGAAGGTAATGTAGATGTGAATTAGGTTTATAAAAATTAGCTTGAGGGTTTATATATTATCAAATTAATCCCAATGATTATGCATTACCTTCATTAGGATAATGCACAAATGAATTTGACAAGATATTTTTTTTAGGGGTATTGTGGGAATGCAATGGATTATATAAAATAATTCAAACCCCTCCTGAGGGTATTGCAATTCAACAAAAGAATTCAGTGTGTATGAATTACCTTAATAAAGGGTATTGCATAGGTTAGAACCTTAGAAGCAAGGAGAAATTGCAATGAGGGTATTGTAAAAATGGTTTTTCACTGGAGTAATGTGGCTCAAGCAAGGAAATCAGGTTATTTTGCAATAGTTGCATATGGGTGTTGAGAAGTAGTTTAATTGTTGCCTTTTATAATCCTAAAGTAAACAAATTCAATGTAGTTGCAATACCCTCTTTGGCACTCCTTCAATATCGTTTTGGCAATTGTGTGGTTGGTTGGAGTGTTGATGAGACAGGTAGGTTTAGCTAAGTATATTGGTTCTAAAAGATACCTACCTCAATGGGTAGTAGGTAAGAAGGGCATGAAACAACCTACCTTGTTTATTGCACTACCCTACCCTCATGGGTGATCACCATGGTTGCGTTGTTGAAGACTTTTACTAAAGTCCCTAACACCAAGTGTGATTAGACATAACTCAGGCTTATTGTCCTTCATTTTATCCATGGTCATTTGATTTTTAAATAACACAACACTCCCTCAAGCTTTTGACCAACTCTCACAAATGACAAATTCTTCTCATTTTTAATAACTTAAGCAGTCTTCAAGAGTGCCTCTAGACCCCATTGGCTGGCTACACATGGGTTATAAACTAATAACTCGCATGTGCAGACCTTGCCCAACACATAATTGGGTGACTCCATAAACTATGTCCACCATTTCAAACAATGAAGAAAAGTTTCAGCACTCCCACACCTCAACTATTTTCAATAGCCTCGTAGCTCTAGCTGGTTACCTAGTCCATAACCTTATCCTTGAGCTCACGACCAACCCAGGAATGACAAGGAATCTCCACCACCTTTTAAATTGAAAATTGATATTCCTAAGAATAACAAGGAAATCTTTGCAATCCTCAAGACAAAATTCAATGAAAGTTCTAAAGCAAACAAATCATCAGGACGCAAGTTGTAACAATAACAATGTTGCTTTGCTATCTCAAAAGTTTGTTTTGGGGATCTAGAAGGTCTCTAACAAATCTCAAACCAAGTCCAAAGGTGATCATTTTTGACTTGACAATCTATATGTGCAGTTTTGACCCAAATTAAAATTTGAAAGAATCAACAATTATTATTAATTATTACTATTTTAGTTTTCTTCTGGTACTTAATCAAAGGAGTCAATCAATAGAAGCACTCGACAGTGGCACAGAAATTTGCCCGAAGTCCAGTGACACCTAAAAACTTTTGAGTAAGAAAAAGGTCTGCCAAAATGTAGACATTCAAATTTTTGTTTTACAAACTGCAAAAGACACTTGAATTTTTTTTCACAAGCCTAATGTACTGAACTCTCTACCAAAGGCTTTTTAATAAGATACACCCAGCACCTCACTGGCAACAGAAACAAACCAGCTGATCAAAATCAAACAGCAAAAGCTGCTGTCGCCTCATCTACTACAACCCATTATTGCTTCTGAAAAACAAAGGCTGTCCCAATATGGCAAATCCTTCAGGAAGAAATAATACACATGAGGCGAGTTGAGGAGACATCAAGCAATTTGTGTAATGATTTGGTTCATTGAGCTTGCCTGGTTTGTTGTCATTTGCAAGGGTGAAGGGAAAGGACTTACATCTGAGGAAATGTCTCAGCAGTGAGCCCTGGATAGTCGTCATGTTTCAGTTCCAACAGTTTTAAAAACTCCTGGTGGGACCCGTTGGGTCATAATCGTATGGCTGACCTGCTTTCACAAACCTCCCTTTCACCCTCTTCCGTATATCGGCTCGTTCCTTTCGGGATTCATATCGGATCTTCTTGTCAAACCTTTTGTTTTTTTTACAACAGATGCAAACAACAACAAAAAAAGAAACATTGATGTGAGTGACAATTATGACATACAAAAATATCAATAACTGAAAAAATTACTATTGCAGAAAAAAAAGATAAATGGCAAAGCCATCACACACATGTTATGGCACTGTAAGTCATGATGGTATTGAGTGTTTTTTTGGTTTCCATACTTGCGGTTTTTCTTCTTCTCCTTGTATCGAAGCATTGCTGAGTCACGAGCCTGCGTAAGTGCTCCACTATCAGGGCTTGTAGGTCCCCAGGAAGGATCAGCATTTATTAACATGGACGAAACTGCAGTGGTGCAGTCATAGTAATCACCACTATCATCGCCACTCAGTCCAGAGAGTGAGAGTGACAAGCTTGACCCAGTTGGTCTCATTACCAGTTGTTGCATGTCCATGTTAAGATTCTTGCTTAGTCCCATTGCACCCATCATCATCATCCCAACTTCAGTCCTCTCTGGAGATGGAGGTGGTCCAGCTGACCTGCTTTCATAGACCTGTGATTGGGAGCCACTCATGGCACCCTGCAAGAACCAGAAAGTGTGCTCTAACAAGCCGTCATAATCAACTCTTTTGTTCTTGAAACAAACCTGCGACACTGTTCTCTAGTCTTCTTAGTACTTATGACACATAGAAAACCTCAGAATCTCATTCCATTGCACTGTTGTGTTCATGATAGTGTTTACAACATGACAAAGCTCTCCTACTTTTATTGCACACAATGGCATGAAATCTCTACTCTGCCATATTTGTATCATGTGAAAGAGATGATGTTATCAGCAATAAACAAAATGCAGAAACAGAAATTTGACAAGAAAACCATGTGATGAGAGAGAGATGATTACATCAGTTGTTGCTTCAAGAAGCTCTGACTCTGGGATGCTTTGCACGTGCTGGTCATGCGGCTTCTCATCAACAGAGTCTTGGCCCAAGGACACAGTGCATCCTGCCTCTTCTGCCTGTATGTCATCAAAGCATGCAGATGACATACCTTGTGTGCATGAGAAAATATCTTCATAATTATCAAATGAAAGATCTGCCATGCTGAAACCCTCACATGGATCCCTGTCTTCTTCTCCTCCTTTGCAAATTCCAAGATCCTGCATGTTTTGTCCCCATAGCTGCTGCTGCTGCCCCCGTCCACCCACCACCAGAGTCATAACAAATTCATCAGATATGGAAAAATTGTTCACTCCACACTTTGCACAATAAACAGATTTCATTCAAATCACAAATCTGCTCACTCCATATCTTATCAGGTATGAAATGCTCACTCTCATCACTCTGCATAAGATTTCCTTCAAATTGCAAATCTTGTGTACTCTGTCTTGATACTCTGCACATAACTACCTTTCTTCCAATTGGAAATATGTGTGTACTCAGTCTGACAAACAGTGTACATTTGCATGGGTTCTTCCCAACCCTAAAATGTGTGCCAGTTCCAAGAGAACAAAGTCTTGTGAGATGAACTTTTACTATAGGGGACAAATAGAATTGTTGGAGCAAGTTTTGTTTGATTTAATCCATCTGATGTTGGAACCATTTGTAGAGAATTTTTGTTGTCCAAAAATTCATGGGGATGAAGAAATCAATCAATGAAAATTCAAGATACAGTAATTTTTTGTCTATCAGCAAAAACCCTTGTTGAAACACAAGCAAACACACCTGACAAGAAGAGCTGGAATGCCAGAAAGCAGCATCTCCTCCTTGCATGATGAGACCATTGTTGTTGTTGCAAGCTTCAGTTTTCGGTAGCATCATCATCATCTCTAATGGGGTTAGTATCTGAGAGTCTGAAGAAGGCTGCAAATTTGCAGTGGTGGTGGTGTCTGATTTGGAGTGTAGTGGCTGATTTGGAGATGTCTCTGGTTGCTGTTGTTGATATTGTTGCATCTGATTCTGATCCAAAACTGCTGCTGCTGCTTGTAGAGGTTGTGATGGAGATGATACAAAAGAGACCGGATGTTGTTTCTTTGATGATGATTGCAACAACATAGGAGCTTCCATCTGCTGCTGCTGCTGCACCTGCTGTGGGTCTAGAAGTTGCAGCTTCTGAAGCTGTTGCACTATTGCTTCTCTGGACTGGTGCTTGCTTCCATTTCCTCCCTTCCCCAACAGCACTGCTCCTCCTCCTCCTCCTGTCGGCACTGGACTCTGTTACCCAATCCAGACCACAACAGACAATGATGCCCATGACTCAAACCCTTGATACCAAACGAAGTGAGACAGACATCATCATCAAAGTTTTAACAATTTGCAATTTTCTGGAAGCTATAATCAATGGGTTGGAGCCCTTGGTGTGCAAAGCTCGCTCTACTACAACTCTAAGATCAAAACACAAGTCTAGGGATGGATGGATGGATGGATGAACACAAAAAAAAAGCAGGGATGCAGAAACACAAATGATCACAGATCTTGAGAGTTTTCTTTTCTTGAGCTTTCATGGAAAGAAAGATGGGTCTTCTCTCTCAGCTGCATGTCCTGCTGCTACTGCTGATTACCCTAAGAATGAGGATCAGAAGATATCAGATCACACACCCATCATCTGAAAGAACCCAAGAGCCATGAAGAACATCATGGGTGGTGGTACCTATCCTTGTGCAAGGAGAATGAAGAAGGAGAAGTTGAGAGAAGAAATTTTACCTTGGCAAGGAGCAGCGGCGGAGGTCCAGCACCAGATATGATGGCTGCAAACGCTGCTGCTGCAACTGGTCCAACCCTTCCTCTGCAGTTGCCGCTGCCGCCGTTGTTGAATCCTGCGAGACTTCGCGGAGGAGGAGGAGGAGCTGCTGCTGCAGCAGCATGAGTGAGCAAGTCGCATCCCCAGAGGATGCTAAGCTCTGCTGCCGATGGGCAACCCGAGAAGCAGTCAAAAGGGTGACGAGTGAGGTGCTGTGAAGAAGCGGCAGAAGTCGCGACGACGACGGCGGCGGAAGAGGAGGAGTTGCTGTTGCTGTTTCTTCTTCTTCTCATTCTTCCATGGCTATCCCAGTCGCAGCTCTGACACAGCCCCACATTATTCTCTTCTGGGCATCGCACCGCCGACGGTCGCAAGTTGCATCCCTCGCACAGCAGCGTTCTTAGATGCCGTCGCGACAGCGCGTTGGCTCCATGCACATGACGGTCACATGACAAACACAGACGCGCCGAGTCGGCTCTACAGTACACTGTCGCTCGCCCTTCTCCACAGAAATCACAAGCGCCTCCTGCTCCTGCTCCTTCCATTCTCTATCAAACACTATTTACACTGCAAGATCCAAACAACCCACAGCTTCATACATGGATCCTACGTCCTGTTCTCTCTCTCTCTCTCTCAGAGTGTCAAAGCTTTTCCCAATCGCCAGGACCTCCACCTCAATCTCGACGCTTCACAAAGATCTCTCTCTCTCTCTCTCTCTCTCTCTCTCTCACACACACACACACACACAACCCAAAAAAGAGAGCTTCAGAATCACACACTTGTACCACTAAGTCTTTTTTCTTTCTTCTTCACAAAACGGTAGACTGTTTTTCCATGATGAGAAGTTCTGTTCTGTTTCTAGTAAACTGCATGTCAATCTTCCATAACAACTAGTCTGGTTAATCTTCAACCCATGATGATGATCGTCCCAGCACATTCTCTTCCTGGTTTCTTGTTTCTTGCTGCATGTGTCTCTTCTGTCCCTCTCTCCCTCTCTCTGTCTGTGAGCGAGGACAGAGTATGTTGTTGTGTAAGGGAGGACGGAAGAGGGGAGCTTGGACGACGATGGCGATGGCGTTCTTGTTGTTATTGTTTTCCTCATGTCCTCCTCCTCTTCGTCTTCAGCGGTGCTCCTCTCTAGTGCAAACTCCAGGTCTCCAAAATTTGCAGGTTCCGAGTACTTTTTCTTGTGGGACTTGCTTTTGGGGAGGTTTTCGCAGTCTTGGGACTTGCTTTTTGGAGATATTTCGGCGACCTTTTCCGAGTGTCCAAGTCCCCATTATTGGCTTCTCAGTTCCAGATCTCCAAAATGAGGTCCCATGTGTGTGTCGCTTTCTCGTGCTCTGTCACTCTCTCTCCTCTTCTCTCTCTCTCTTCGTCCCTCTCTCGCGCGCTCTCCCGCTCTCCGTCTCCTCTGCTTCGTCCAGATTTCTCCCACTGCTTAGCGAGCAATGCAAAGGATTTTGCATCACAGTGGACTGGATTCAAGCAGGAGAAAGGAAGCAAAGAGGATTCAAGATTCAAGCTTAGACGCGAAGCTCTATATTGTATTCTGGGTACAGGAAAAAAAAGAGTCGAAGCAGCCCAATGTAGGGGTAGTCGCGCGGTAGCAGCGAAGAAATTGAAATTCCAATCATAAAAGGGTAGCCAATAGTAAAAGTAGCCATTTCACGATCGGGAAGCTTCAGAAGAAAGCAAAAAGAGGAACAACAGCTCTTAGTTTGTCACAATATTGAATTTTGCACAAAGATAGATAGATAGATAGATAGATAGATAATCTACGGGAAATTCTTCCACACCCCACCACCAGATTTCTTTTGTTCACTTCGCTGAAAGATAGGAGAAATCCAAGACGTCGATCGCAGGATTGAGATCAAGAGCCTGAGTCTTTCCTTTTATTCTCGCCCCAGCTGCAAGCCAAAAAGAATCCCGCACCATCGCCGCCACCCATTTGGTGGGACTCGAGAGTCGGGAGTCGCAGTGGACGAGAAAAGACGAGACGGACGACTGGGAGGCTAATTATGCTTAACTTATTAATCAGAGGTAATTAGCAAGTGCATTATTATTAGAGCATCTCCAATGGTGCTCAGTATGTGTAGGGTAACAACCCCTTGAGGCCGGCATCATTACCTGAATAAGGGCCTGTGCAAGGTGGAGCCTCCGCAAGCCCAATTCTGGTAATGCCCAAGGTTTGTCAAGGGCATATACGTGGTGTAAAAAATCAACAAAAAAAAAAAAAAAAAAATCCCAATTTTTTTCCTTGTTGTACTCGCATGATACCGTCATAACATAGCACTATGGAATAAATGACACTAGGCATTTTTAGGAAAATGGAATGCCTGTAGGTGTGAGAGTTTAGTTATTTCAAAATGCCCCATGGGTTCTTCTGCTCTCGGCATGACTCCACATGCAGTAAAAAAAAGTCTGAGAAGAGGTCTTTATTTGATCCTGCAAAAAATATTCCTCACATCTAAGTTTAGTTATTTACTTTTTCCCAACCCCATCCATAAAACTAAAATTGGGACTGCAATAGGTGAGAGACTACTAATAACAACCCACAAACTATCCTAACTAAGTGTTAGGCTTTGATGTGCCATCCTCTACAAAAATGGAGGGAAAAGTCATTACCCCCATGTTTTGACTTTTCTTTCATCCAATTCTCTTTAGCAGGCCCACATATTGAGCACTAGTGGAGCTGCTCTCTAAGCTGACAAACAGCCAAAGTGTAGGGTGACACCCTATGGAATAGCAAAAAGGCATTCCCAAGAGAAGTGCCTGCCTGCCGAAGGTGGAGTCCAGGGGGCACTTACTTATTTCGGGAATGCATTGCTCCTCCGTATAGGCCAGGCACTTATCTTGCTTATTTTGGGAACACCTCAATAGTACACCTAATGCAGGCACTTATTTTGGGAATGCCTTCACTCTTCTGCCTCACTCGGTCTGTTTAACACGAACGGGTTTAGGACCGAAGTTATGAAAGATTATTACATAACTATGGAATCTATGTTTTTGGTTGTAAAACTATACTTCCACCCTTCTCTTG
>Ga0209208_10006827_pt1 | contig 15678 bp, 15 predicted proteins | sample S1TSphfallax_3_FD_187694 | JGI IMG/M metagenome (GOLD analysis project Ga0209208, IMG submission 187694) | Host-associated microbial communities from peat moss isolated from Minnesota, USA - S1T2_Fd - Sphagnum fallax MG (SPAdes) (version 2) | ecosystem: Host-associated > Plants > Peat moss >...
TATTGATGACTAAACAACTACCTTACCTATACAAACCATAGGAGGGGTGGACATATGAAATGTTCCAATTTTAAAAATCTATGGAGGTAAAGGAAGGCAACCACCAAATCTAAATCTAGGTGATGAAAGCAAAGATGTTCAATCTGAAAGCAATTCAACAATATGACCCATGGATTTGTCCCATTCAATTGTTATGCATTAAACTACATTGTTTTAAACAACGTCAATGTTGTTCCCATGGTCAACATATGGACAACAAGTAGTTATTACAATTCTTAGTACATTGGTACGTGAACAATATATAATCATTGTATTATATCTAATATTCACCTATGTGCAAGAGGATGGCTACTACAATTCTTCATACATTTGTACATGAATTTGTAATACTAAGTCAACATGTAAGTTTAACATATGTGCTTAGAGTAGGTATTTTAATTCTCAGTGCATTACTACACAAAGTTATAATATTGGTGTTCAATGAACATGTGATAACCATGCAATACCCATCAACATCAATAGTTACATGCCTATACACCATCACCACCACAACTGAATTTAGGAGGGGAACTACTTGAATGAATGGATGTTGGAACAAAAAATTGATGCACTACATTGTGCCATGAAGTTTGTTCAAACACATGTGGTCTTTCTAATGATTATGTGGTATACAAAACTTATGGTTTTGGTACATAATTGATGTTTACCAATTTTTCATAATCAATCACATTGTTGTTTACGGAATCTTCCCAATCCTTTGGTGGTCCATAATATGGTGGCATTTTGGATTGCTAAATAGCTAGGTACATTATTTCCATATGTGGTCACACACCATTTTCCTTCCTTCAACTCCATACTTTCATTTCTCAAAAAACATTGCAAATTTGAATGTTGGGGGCTTTGTAGTCCTTTCTTCACCTCCTTTAACACTAGTTATTTTACACATGGAGTTGCATGTTCCTTCACCATTTCATTTCTTCAACTCAAAAAACCTTCTAGATTTCCCTCCTCTCTAGAATGACAATCTCAATGTTGTAATGCCTTATTGTTATTACAATTTGGGCTTATTAGGGAATTATTCTTTATGTTGAAACCATCATGTATCATGTAGGTCTTTATTTAACTTGGGCTATGTGCTGCTTTGCTCTACTTGTGACGATGAATTGTTTTTAAACAAAGGATATATATATATCATATTAGCTCATATTTTGGGAAGGGAAAAATGTATCTTTTGTTTTCTCAATTAGGGCCCCGTTGAAGCATTTTCCCAAGGATTTACCATTGGTGAAAATAATGGTTGGTTTCTGGTAGGCTAGAATGGGAAAATTGTTTATGTATTGTCTGCATGCCAACCTACATCATGAATGACATCTAGTAAACAACTGCCATGAATGCCTAATTCTTTTTACATTGAACTCCACAGGCCAAAGGTGAAAACCTTTACTTTTATGGTACTAAAGGTATTGAGGGTACTACCAAGTTTTGAAGGTGTGCTTTATACTTATAGACCTTTGAAAGGAAACAAAACACATCTTCTTATAATGTGAGATCATGTGTCTACTTTCCTAGTTTCATCCTAAATTAATTATAATAAGGTTGGGGAACCAATGCATGGTATTTTTGCCACACAAGTTATAGCCCAACCCATATTGCAACTTGATTTCAATAAGGCCACCATAAACCATAAGGAAATCAACAACCTTTTCTCTTCTCCCATTGTTCAATGGATCAATTTTGGTTCCTAAACATAGTATCCCTACCACCTCCTTTGCTTCCTCCACTAATGCCCCTACTCCTTTTGCACCACCTACCCTAGAATTTGTTGAATTTGTGTCAGAATATTATTGCTTCACAAGAAGACAATCAACATTGAAGAAGTGTCTTTGGAAATAGCAACACCAACTTCAAGCTTTTCAAAGTTAGAACTACATCATAAGAAAATTCACCGACAACCTAATTTCTACATCTTTTGTTGAACTTTGTGTCACAACCCATTGTATGACAAATGGAGCCAACATCAAAACACATTTCTAGAACCATATTCAAAGCTTTCTGTACAAGCATGTTCAAGGCTCTTTATTTACAAGTAGATTCAAAATTTTCCTTTATGAATAGATAGATTCAAGATCAATCTCTATTTATCATTTGTTACTATCTATCTATCAAGAATGGATTGAAGCACATGCCATGAATCAGATATATGCAAGAGAAAAATCTTCATTTTGAATGGAGACAAACATAAGACAAATTTTGAAGAAATCATTAACAACACATCGAACATGAAAGCCATTAGGGCGAGGGATAGATAGGTTGCAACAAAAGATAAACAAAATGGCTTTTTGTAGAAGAATAAGATCTTCCTCCAATACCAAAATTTTGAAGAAACAAACAAACATGGAGGAAGGAAGCAAGAATCATCAAGGTGGTGGCGTTGGATGTTAGTTGCTTGCAAGAAAAGAAAAAAGAAAGATTACTATGTGGAGAGATTTTGTTTGCTAGTTTTCTCATAAATAAATGTAGGAAGGAAAATTTTGTACACATATAAGATGGTTATAATTTCTAGACTAATTCTTCTTGAGAATGTGCAATAATCACAAGTGTTATAATGACAAGAAATAAGTGCCATCATTGCAAATTTATGGAGAGCTTGGAAAGTCTAGGGACACACACACACCACTACTACAAAATGCGTCCTAGTTCATTCTGGGTTTCACTAGATTTTAAATGAATTTGGACATTTTTAGGGTTTATATAGTGATATTATAGTGAAATCACTTTCACTAGGGTGAAATCAATAAAATGAAATGAAGTTAATTCATTTTTAAGGTCCCATAGTGATTGAAGCTAGTAAATTGCACCCCACTTTGGTAGTAGTGCACACACAAGACTAAGTAATGAAGATCTTTTTACTATCTTGTTGTTGTTGTTGTTCTTGTGCTTGAGTGTCTTAAACTTGTTGAGTTTCTTTTGCATTATAAGCATTAGCAACAAATGTTGCTCTTGTGGACGATGACTTGGAGAGCACTCAAAAATCAATAATGACAAAAGGAAGAGGAGATTCATTGTCGTTCTCCAAAAATCTTTTTTTTGTGTTGTCATGAACAATAGGTAGTGGTGAGTCCTCATTTTTCTCTTCATGCGGAGAAAACTTTTGGTTTTTATGAAAATAAAAGAAGAAATTGAAACTCTTCCTCCTCTACCATTGTTGCTACTACATGTTTATTGCTAGGTGTTGTTGTAACTACTATTACATGGAGTCACACAAGAGATGGAAGAAAACAAAACAAGAGTGACAAAATGAAGGAAAGCAGAGAAGAAGAAGAAAATGGAGGAGGAGGAGCAAGGAGGAAATGTGCATGAGAACAACATCATGGGAGAAGTCGTATCTAGGACTCTACAATATACACAAATTGATGCAAAAGAGGAAAGTCTCCTTCTCCTCCTGATCCTCCATGGTGGAAGTTCACAAAAATGGAAAGGGACATTCCCAACATTGATGCCAATCTGTTGCAAACTTGAGAGGATGACGACAACCATCTGGAAAAAAAAACAACATAAGATTGTAGGACAAGCTATGCTAGACATATCCATAATTACGGCTAATCCTTAATCACAAGCAAAGGTGGGACAAACAACTTAGAACAAAAAACGAAAAAAAATGACGAAAAACAAAATTGCCCAAACTTTTGTCATTTTGACATATAATTATCAAACTTTGGTGATTTTGGCACATAATTGTTGACAAAACGACCATTCATAATTGTCATGGTCAACAACCATAATAAATTGTCTTAGCAATGAAAAAAAATCATATATATGGTCTACATAAACCAGTTTTGATTATCATTGTCACTGGAATTATCAACATTTGTAGATCTTAGAAAAAAATTCTATTTTAGAAAAAATAAAATTTGTATGGTGTTACCCCACTTAGATTCAAATCTTGAAGAAAAGTAATCAATGAAGAAATGACATAATTTAAGAAAACAACTACAAAACTACATTACCTATGTTCTTAAATAATAAAATTCAACATGACAAGATTATAAACAATTTATTTCTTGAATTCATTTCTAGGTGTGGTCATCAAATGTTAATTTATAATTTCTTGTTTTACAAATATCTACAATTTTGGAACAACAATACATAATTTAGATTGCATATATCACCAAAACTTCATGTCACAAAACAATAAAATAGACATTAAAAATAAAACCTTGCATAAAACCAAAAAGTTCCAAATGATTCAAAATTCAAAATAAAGAATGGTTCAAAATTGAAGTGCACATGCTTAAGTAATTTGAATTTAAAATTAAAACCCACATAACTACCTAATATTGACTATTAATTAACTATTCCCTTAATAAAGTCACTTGGAGTAGTTATTTCATAATCAAATTATGTGATGATTCATATGATTATTGTTGATAGTTGAAACTATTGTAATGCAACTTTATACCCAAATTTTACTTGAAAATAATTTAGGCTATGTAATCACTTGACTAACAACATTTATGTGTATGTATATAGCAAATTGAAGTTGGTTTAACATATATATTTTTGGTTATAAACAATTCCATTATGCAATCATAACAATCATTTAAAAAAAATATCAACACATATTAAAGTTATGCGGTGGATCTATTAATTATCAATATTAGGCTTGGAAAATGTTATTTTTATGGCATTTAAAATAAAAAGTTCATTACCCATCATGAGACATACCAACATAGTGATGTCTGGTAGTTTCAATTTTTAAAAGTTGCATCAGGGATATTCAAGTGTGGTAAGGTTATTAGGGGTTTTTAGTAACTTCAAGTCAAAATAAAGGATGATGAATGCACATGGTTGTGTGGGGGCGTTGTTTTCTTTTATGAAATACGATATTGGTGAATAAGGTGTAGGGTTAGTTTTTTTCTTCAACAAAAAGTTGGTAACCATAGCTTTAGGACCTTAGTTGCGTAATTAAGGGTGAGAAACTAAGTCAAATTGGAATAATTGATATAACCAAAAGGGATATAATCAAAGTCCTAGATTCCAATAGAATAATGTTTGATGTTACTATTGTCAGAAGGAAGGCCATGTCAAGAACGATTGGAAGAAAGTTATTGAAGAAGAAGAAAAGAATTCCAAATTGAAAGTTGGAATGAACATGGCCATGGTCAAATGGGATTAGCCAGTAATCAATGTGTGTGTGACCAAAAGAGGTCAAAGAACAAGGATGCCAAAGGTTGATATACCCATTGAAGAACTTCCAGAGAGAGAAGTTAGCCCTATTAAAGGACAATAAATCAAATGGAAGAAGGAGAAATTAATTCACAAGGATGTAGTTAATGAACTATGGAGAATACAAAAAATGGAAGACAAACCACTAGAAATGTGTAAGGATGTTCCCTTTGATTTGGAACCGACCAAGTCAATTACTAAACCAAGAAGGTTGAACAAAGAGGGACTATTGTAGTCAACATGTCAAGTTGATTTGATGAAGGATGATAGGAGGTTACCTAAAGTAACCAAGGGAAGTGATGTACATGTTGAACCAAAAGGAACAAACTTGTTGATGCAAATAAATGTGTGATTAAAGGAATTGAATTCATTAAAGAGGAAAAGTGAGTTGGTGGGTGCTAGTGGTAAGTCGAAAGTAAATATTGGCAAGCCAATTGCTAGTGAAGTTGATGAGATGGGTATGACCTTAGACAAGGAAGAACCAACTTGTTTCAAAAGTAGTTTAGTGGCAAACAGAAGGTGTTGCCACAAAATATGAATGTTGAATAGATGGAAAAAGGAAATGGTGAATTACTAGAACTCATGATGAATTCAAATATAGAAGTGAAATGAGGACAATTATTGGAAATTTGTCCTCAATTAAGAGAAATGATGACAAAGTCATCATTGAAGATGGAATAAACTTAGATTGCTAATGTTTGTAAAGTCACAACAACTAAAGTAGAAGATTTTGACGAAGCCACACCGATTGTTCAATTTTGTATAAGGAAATTTGGAGTGAAAAATGTATTACTGGATAGTGGATCCAATGTGAATATTATTTCTAAAAGTTTAAGGAAGAAACTTGGGTTGAATAAACCCAAGCCGACTCCTTTTGTAGTGAGGATGGTTGACCAGAGAAAGGTGCAGCTCGTTGGGTTGATAAGGAACTTGAAAATTGATTTGGCTTGATTTGAGTACAAAATTTATTTTATAATGTTGAATATGGAGAATGGAATAGAAACTTATTCAATGCTTTTGGGAAGGCCTTGGTTGAAATAGGCAAAAACAAATCATAATTGGGGTGACAATACCCTTATCATCATTACAAGAGAAAGAACAATGACTATGAGTATAATTTTAAAAATTGCTTTAAAATCCTTAGAGAGACCAAAATATGTTGATGATGGTTATGATTGGGAAGAAGGATTGTTAGATGAAGAGGAATAACAACTCTATAATGCAATACATGTGTTATGGCCTATAGGAGAAGTGGCACCAAAAAATATTTATTTTTTCAAAAGAGATTGACTCTGGCATGCTTTAACCAAAAGAAAAACCAAAATATCTAGTTTATCTTTATCAACATCAACTTGGAAAAGTTTTGGTATTGGATGAAGTTGCCAATGTGATAGTTAAAAATAAAAAAATTGCAAGATGGACATTCACAACTAAGGAGCAGTTGAAGAAACTAAACTTGGGAAATGAAGGAAATCCTAAGCAAGTACTTATTAATGCAATGTTACCAATATCTTTTCAAACAAAAATCAAAAAATTATTGGGTAATTACCATGATGTCTTTGCTTGGAGCTACAAAGATTTGATGGGAATACCTAGGGAAATTTGTGAACACAAAATTGAGTTAGTGGTTAATGTTCAACCAATTAAACAAAGACAATATAGAATGAATCCAAATTATGCATTAAAAGTAAAAAAAGACATCGACAAACTACTTGATGCCATATTTATCTACCCCATTGAAACTACATACTGGTTATTTCCTTTAGTAATTGGATGTATTCCTTTATGGATGGTTACAATAGTTATAACCAAGTTAAAATGGCGAAAGATAACAAACAAAATGGCATTCATTTCAAAATGGGGTGCTTATGCCTATAACATTATGCCTTTTGGGTTATGTGATGCTCATGCTACTTTCCAAAAAATAGTAACAAAAATGTTGAAACCTTATTTAAACAAATTTATATAAGTATTTTTGGATGATTTTAGTGTGTATGGAGATAAGAAAGACCATTTGGAACAATTACAAAAATGCTTAGAGGAATGTAGGCTAAATGGGATTAGTATTAACCCTGAAAATGTGCATTTTGTGTAAATTCGGAAGTGTTGTTAGGACACATAATATGTCATGATGGTTTACTAGTAGATCCATATAAAATTACATCAATTACTACTATGATAACACCTATTAATCCAACTGAAATAAAACGATTCTTAGGAGCAACTAGTTTTTATCGACACTATTTTCGAGGTTTTGCAAATAAGGTAGTACCAATGTGTAAATTACTAAAGAAGGATGAAGAATTTATGTGGACAAAGGCATGTGCCAAGTCTTGGGAATGGACAAAGGCATCTATGACATGCCTACATGTATTCATTGTACCTAACTAGAAATTAGAGTTCCATGTGCATATTGATGCATCAATTTTGCACTTGGAACCATGTTAAGTCAAAATCGAGATAAGACTATTGATAGACCAATTTATTATGCCAGTAGATTGATGAATAATGCATAAAAGGACTATACAACCATTGAAAAAAAACCATTAGCAATGATAAATGTTGTGAAGAAGTTTAGGCATTATCTTTTGGGAAATAACTTCATATTTTTTGTGGACCACCAAGTTCTATTATATTTGGTCAACAAACCAATAGTCACCGGTCGAATTGCTAGATGGCTATTACTACTACAAGAATTTGATATTAAAGTAATATTCAAGCCAAGTTGTGTACATTTCTTACATGATCAATTATCTAAAATTAATCATGGGGAATCAGTTATTGGAGTTGAAGATCAATTATTTGATGCCCAATTGTTTGGCATAAAAATTGATTGATATAGACAAATAGTTGATCTCAAAAAGGGTTATTTCAACGACGATACATGCTTAAAGAGGAATGAAGCCGATTGGTGATTTAAACAAGGCCATACTTGTTATATGATGGCCATAAGCACAAATTAGGATCCGATGGAATGTTGAAGTAATGTTTAACACCCATTGAAGCCTCTAAAGTTTTGGAAGAATTCCATGAAAGATCGGTTGGAAGTGATTATGGCAACAACACAATAATGAAAAAAAATCATGTTGATAGGCTATTGGTGGTTGACTATTCACAAAGATGTTGTCAACTTATGTCAAAGGTGTGACATCTGTCAACGAATAAGGCCCTATGTGGTGAAATAGTAAAGGATTGTTCAAACTAGTTATGGCATATGAACCCTTTATGAAGCGGGGTTCCAACTTTATGGGACCTATCAAACCCACAGCTAAGACTATTGGTAATTAATATATCATTATAACCATTAACTACACCACTAAGTGGGTAGAAGCTAGGGTACTTAGGGACAATACAACAAAAAACATCGTTAAATTCATTTATGAAAACATCATAACTAGGTTTGGATGTCCCACCCATGTTATTAATGATCAAGGAAGCCATTTCATTAACAAAACTATTGAACTGCTAATGGCAGAATTTATGATTGTACATCACAAGTCAACCACCTATTATCCCCAAGGAAATGGCCAAGTTGAATCAATTAATAAGAATTTGGGAAAGATTTTGGCCAAATTAATTAATGTTAATCGCATCGATTGGGATGCTATGCTCTTTACAACATTATGGGTGTATCAAACAACATATAAAGTTATTACACAATTTACACCTTTTGAGTTAATTTATGGCACTCAACCTATTATGCCAACTGAGTTTATGGTCCCTCTTAAAAGAATTAACGATATACCAACATAAGATCTTGACTAAGCCATCCATGTAAGAATGGAAGATTTCATCCGATTGGATGAAGAACATTGGCATGTTGGTGAAAACATCAATCATGTATAGTTACTGAAGAAGGAAAATTGGGATGAAATAGGGAAATTCAAAAACATATGTGAAGGTGATTTAGTCCTATGCATGCCCAAAACAACTAAGATCAGGGGAGGTAAACTTAAATTACCTTGGAAAGGTCCTTATAAAGTGTATAAAACTTTTAATAATAACACTTTCGAATTAACTACTTTGGGTGATGATGAGGTAGAAAGAATAAATATCAACAAAATAAAAGAATATCATTCCAAAAATGTGGTAGCTAATGTTATGGTAACTAATGTCCATGTCAAAAGATACCCCAGTAGGTACCACCAACACAAGACCCCAACTATTGTACTTAAAAATTCATTTAGGCTTGTATCCAAACCTAGAAGACTACCATGGATAGATTCCATAACTAAAATCATAGATGATGAATATTTTTGGACAAAAGAAGAGAGATCAAGAAGTTATGACTGTAAGGCAAGAAGTAGTAATTACAAAGCCATATTTAAAAAGGGAAAATCATTATACCCTATTAATTATGCCCTAAGATAAAAAGGTTATAAATAAAGTTTATTGGAACCACCTAAGCTAAACCCCACAAGAAAAAACAAAGAAGCTATTAGTAGGATATTAAAGAGTCCATTGAATGAATTACGATTGATGTGGCGTTTTGATACTTTATTGAATCCTATAAAGTTAATAAAGTTGAAGAAAATCAAACAATGTCACTACCTATGGAAGAAGTGCTTCAGGAAAGATAATGAGCGTGTGAATGAAAGGAACGCTTGAGCTATATAGATTGTTGAACAACAAAATCAACGAAAAATTGTTATTGAGAGATTTGTAGAGCCACATGAGGTTTGGTTCAAACCTAATACATAAGAGTTTAGTGGCAAAATAGTATTTAAAAAGCAAGAGAGAACACAATTTGTATCTAGTTCTGCAAGGCCAAGCATACAAAGAGTTGTTTGTGAGCAAAATGTTAGTGTAAAAGATAGTGGAGAAGAGTCTATTAATAATAAAAACAATGGTTTTAAAGCAACAATACCTACAAGCAAAGGAACATTCGAACCGCACAATTCTTGTTTTGGAGGATAGAAATGAAGAGATAAATGACATTGTGAAGGAGACAACTTACAGCCAAAAGACATTCGAGAGATTTCCAAAGAGTAGCATGAAGAAGAAATTTTTGGTTGTGATGTTGCTCAACTACAAATTTGGGAATACCTCATGAGAAAGTAATAGAAGAGGTTGGTTCCTAATATTCCAAAGAAGTAACATTATTTGAAAATTGTTGTGTTACAATTAAGGTTTGATTATTTGTTTGTAAGGATATTCAAGGAACTGCCAGAGCCACCCTACCAACGCTGCTTTGTGTTTTTTAGGAATTGAGAGTTTAATTTGTATAAAGAGCAAGTTATTGACATTAGAGAGATGAAGCATGAGTGTGAGGCCGATGTTGGCATAACTTATTTGAACACCAAATGAAGAAGGATCAAACTAGTGGAGAAGTTGATGATTGTGGCTAAACTAGGGAAAACGATTTTCATGATGCATTCACGATAGTATTTGGGCCTTGGACACTTAGGAAGAAGCGATGGGCCAAGAAGGTGGGTCTTGTGTTGTTGAAGAAATTTGACTAGACTCACATCAACGAACCCCCATTGAAGGAATTCATTTGCAACTTTAATTATGACAACCAGTATGTCAAGTTGGAGAGAGAGCATATTGACATAGGTGAGGAAAGCATAGCAAAGGTATTCAAATTACCTTGTGAAGGATTGATGACAAGAGCACGACAAGGGTACAATGGGGTTGCTACCAGTTATTTTGTACAAACACAACATGATCATTAATTCACAAGTTTGGGTATTTGATTACCCAAGCCAACGGGAAGGTCAAAGTCAGAAGATTGGAAACATTGATGGGGATTTTGACATTTTGGCAAGGCAACATGTTTGCCTTTGGTTTTTTAAAACTTGTGATGTTAGTTGTTGAAAATGAACCAATTAACTTGGCAACAAGGTTTTTTCAAAAGTTATAGAATGAATTAATAACAGTTCAATTTAAGATTGGAATGTCGACTAGTACCTTAGTCATACCCATTTTGACAATAACTAGGTATTAGTATCGAAAGTAGTTTGCCAAGGTGATGCACCCCCAAACTCTTTGAAAGACTCAAATGTGAGTTCGAAGGTGAAAACAATGAAAGAAACAGTTAAGGTACGTTCTTAATTTGCAACACTTCGAGGGGTAAGAGGGGCATGCTAGAGCTCTGGGATGGCAACTAAGAGGAGTGACAAGTAGGTCCATTATTCATATGGATATGCACAAACTAAACAACAAGTTGGTTAATGCATAGTTGGAGCACTTTTGGTGCACAAATGAAGCATGGGCATACATAGATTCACAAGATTCACCACAACTTAGATTTGAGGGAAACCACCACCTCCCCCCTTATAATATTTTATGTAATTAGCCATGGGGGTTGCACCCAAATGTCATTTTTCATGGGATTTTAAAGTCGGGAGTCTTGAAATTCTTGAAATGGGGATTTTCGTCATTTTGGAGGCCCATAACTTCTTGTGTAGACCTCTGATTGAAATGAGGTTTAAAGAAAAATTGTAGCCTTTATCGAGAGATTTTTATAATGATATGTGGCACGCCACTTACACACATGTAATTTAGGGCGATTCTCAACTTTTAGTGGTCAAGAATCAAATTGACACTTTGACTTTTGGCCCTTTTTTTGGCCATAACTTGTGTTGTAAATAATCAAATGGATCATGTGAGCCCATTTTAGACATCTACATTTTAAAAGCTTTCAATGGTATAACAAACTTTTTAACTCAATGAGTTTTGACCTTTCAAATTGTTCTTTGAAAATTCAAAACTCGATAAGGAGTGCAACTCCCAAAGTGGGAGTCCACTTGGGAATGTGTGGGCTCATTCTTTCACATTCTTTTGCATTTTTGAGAGTGTGAGTGTGATTCTTAAGTTGCATTCCCAACCCACATCTTTCCATGCCTTTGCATTGATTGCAAGCCCAAGGTTAGGGTCATGACATAAGGAACAAGGAAGTTTTATATGAGAGAAGAAACTCTAGAAGTGAAAGGAAAAAATCATTATGGATATCAATGCCATACTATTGGATAACACAAAGAAAAGGAAAAAATCATCATCAGTAACCCCAAACAAAGTGATTGTAGAAGTATTATTATGTCAAAGGGATACTAGTGAAACTATTAATGAGACTATTGTAGATATCGATAGGCCTATTACAAATGTGGGTAAGCTTGTTGTGGCATCCAATTTTATGAGTAAAGTTTGTAGAATTAGTGGTTGAAGAATAACAAAACAATGTTGATATAGAGTAGACTCTTGAAGTAGTGCTACAAAAAAAAGTGGTTGAAAATCAAATTGTGGAAGAAAGACTTCATACATTAGAGGAGAATATGGTGGTGATCATCAACCAATAGAGAAATGGTACACCAACAGAAGGAACCATACCATCAACATCCAGAAAAGGAAATTTTGCAGTAGGAGACAGAAGAAGAAATTCCAGAGCAACAACCATTGTAAATTGTGTAATTGAATGACCAAGGGAATTTACAACCACAAAAAAAAAAATTATACAACAAAGTGAACATAAGTTCTTATCACAACAAGTAGAAAAGAGCTAGCTCCATCATGACTTGGGAAGAAATGGTGTTGCCATATCGAATAAAACAAAACAATTAGGAGAGGTGTGCAACATTAATGCTGATGATGAATTGAACTTTATTATTGATTAACTCAAGGAGATAGCTTTCAGAGTTAGAAATAAGAAGTGTGCTATGACAACACAAATCACAGAGTTGTAGAAGGAGAAGGAAACCTTGGGAAAATGATTGGAGGAAATAGAAGGTCTATTGAATCAAACATAGAGAAAAAAGTTGGAACAACAATAGAAGTACATGGAAGAGAGAGTACTAAAGCTCATAATTCAAAATGAATCACTGGTTAAAGAAAGACAACAATCTAGATGAAAATTATTGAGTTACAGAAGATAAACAATTTGTTAGACGCAAATTTGACACATAGAGTTAGCCATAGTAGTGGAAACAAAAGAAAAGATGGACGAAATAGCCCAAAGGTTTGAAAGTAGTGGAAAAGAACTTGGAATTGCACATTGTAATTTCTGAAATAGATTGTCAGGGAGAGGAATTATGAAGTGTCATTTGTTCGGAGAAGAAAACTATAGAAGAAAAATAAGACCTTTTGTTGAAGGTAGATGTAGAAATAAAGCAACAAAGATTGGAAAATGATTTTTCAATTCAATGCTTACATTTAATGGCTAAACCTTTTTAATGATTAATTTTTAAAATTAAACTTAATGGCGAAATATATTTAATGATTAACTCTAATGGAAAAACATAATGGCTAAATTCAATTGTTAAATTTATTGGATAAACATATTTAATCACTAAATTCAATGATTATAGTTAATGGCTAAACTTAATGGGTAAACATATATAATGATTAAATGATCTGCTAATTAATATAAACTAAGTGGTTAAAATTATTTAATGATTAAATATAATGACTAAACATAACAAATAAATTTAAGTTGAACATAATGGCTAAACCTAAGTTGAATTTAATTGCTAAACCCAAAAAATATTTAATGGATAAATTTAACTAATTAAATCTAATGGCTAAATTTAATATCAGAATACAATGGTTAAATTTGGCTAAAATTGGTCAAACCTAATAAATAAACCTTATGGCTAAATGGGTTATAAAAGGGTGATTTACGTAACCATGTGGATAGTTGTGTAGGTGAAAAAGTATAGGTTGATAGGTAGGTGGGTTGCTTAATTAAGTTAATAATTATTTTGACAAAGCTTATTCATTTGACCTTTTTGTAATTGGTTGTATTGATTAAAGCATAGTCCTTTTGACTATAGTGGTTTTTTGGGGTTGAATTTGATTAAGTGGCTATTTGACACATGGTCAAATAAATCATTGTACTCAAATTGATTAATAAAATCATACCCATATCATTTAGTATTTTGGCCTCTAATCAAAACATACATGTTATTTAGTAAAAAATAACCTTTTAGTCAATGCACATAGTTTGAAAAACTTGGATTTACAATAATGTTTGTTATATTCCTTTGGCATTACCCCATTTTGCATTTTGATGGTCAACCTCATTTTTAAGGAAACCCAAGGTCTCTTGGGTTTGTCTTGACCTTACAAATAACTTTAATAAAAGATCTTATCGTTGTAAATGGCGAGACATAAGTTGGTGGTGGTCATGGGTGCTTATTCTTATATCATTAGGGTCATGAATTTCAACTTGGTAAAAACAAACCCCCCCCCAATCTTGGAAGTTTAAGATAAATTTTAATTGTGAATAAACTTGGTACGGAATAACAAAACCAAAAGAAAATTGTCTAAAAAATGGAACAATTTTTTTATTATTGTCATGACCTTTGCCTTGGGCTAGTAACCAAGGCAAGGGCATGGAAAGGTGCGGGTTGAAAGTGCAACCTAGGAGTCACACTCACACTTTTGAAAGTGTGAAAGAGTGTGAGGGAATGAACCCACACACTCCCAAGTGGACTCCCACTTTGGGAGTTGGAGTCCCTATAAACTTTTGAATATTTAGAGAGCAAGGTCAAAATTCATTGTATTGAATAGTTCCTTATACCATTGGAAAGCTATTAAGACTTAGATATCTAAAATGGGCTCACATGATTCATTTGAGTACTTGCAATACAAGTTATGGTAAAAAAAAAAGGTGGGGAGTCAAAGTGTCAATTTGACTCCCGACCACTAAAATTCGGGAATCGCCCTTAATTACATGCATGTAGGTGGTTTGCCACATATCATTGAAAAGCTCTTGACCAAGGCAAAAATAATTCTTTAAACCTCACCTTAATCGAAGGTCTACACAACAAGTTATGGGCCTCCAAAGTGGTGGGAGTCCCAATATAGTGAATTTTGGGACTCCCAATTTGGGAGTCCCAAGAAAAATGACATTTAGATGAAGCCCCTATGGCTAATCATAGATAATACTATAAAAGGAAAGGTGGTGACCTCCCCTAAGTTCGGGCCGTGGTGAATCTTGTAAGTCCATGTATGCCCTCAGTTTATCCATGCACCAAAAGTGTTCCAACTATGCATTAACCAACTTGTCGTTTAGCTTGTGTAGGTCCATAGGAATAATCAACACTCTTGTCATTCATGCTACTCCCCATCTCAAAGTTCCAACATGGCCTTTTTACCTTCAAAATGTTGCAAGTTAAAGAGTGTACCCCAATTTGTTTTTCTTTCGTTATTTTGAGTTTCGGATTCACATTTGAGTCTTTCAAGGAGTTTGGGGGGTGCATCAATTATGGAGGACATGGATTGTGAAGTGTGACAAATCATGCAATGTTCCATAAATAGTTTTAAAATAAAGTTTGTCCAAGGGTATTTAGGGTTTTTTTCCATTAAGTTCATATGATCACAATTGTATATAGTGTGTAATGATATGTGATCACAACAAAACTTAATGGAATCATGTACCTATGCTCACAACAACCTAATAGAAAGCCATTGATACCATTGACATATAGAGCTAGAATGAAACAACCTATAACA
>Ga0209208_10006828_pt1 | contig 15677 bp, 9 predicted proteins | sample S1TSphfallax_3_FD_187694 | JGI IMG/M metagenome (GOLD analysis project Ga0209208, IMG submission 187694) | Host-associated microbial communities from peat moss isolated from Minnesota, USA - S1T2_Fd - Sphagnum fallax MG (SPAdes) (version 2) | ecosystem: Host-associated > Plants > Peat moss >...
AAAAAATGTTACATTAAAACACCAATGTTAATTTCAGTCAATTGGTAGGTAGAATTCCATGTGCACACAAATGTTTCTTTATTGGTAGTAAGGGCAATGGAATAAGTACTTGTTATCATAGTAATTCCATTCGAAGAAGAACTTTCAATTTGGTGATTATGTTACATGGTTTCCAAAAGAGGAAAATGAAATAAGTTGGTAAGGTCAAGAAAAGTGGTATGGCCCATACATAATATAATATGTGTTGGTTAACAATGTTGTGTTACTTATAATTTTGAATAAAATTGAGCCCAATTGTATGTTAGCTAATGTGAATAAGTTTAAACCATACAAGTATTTTGACCAAGTAGTTTCAAAATCCATAGTTAATCAAACTAGTCAAGAATATGTAGAAATAAATAATGCCCCAAACAGACCATTGACAATTAAACCAATATATTGAAATGTCAATCAAACAAAGTCCCTTATGAAAAAGCAAGTAAATGAGATGTCACAATTAGAATAGTAGTAAGTAATGAGGGAGAAAAAAAACCTACAAAAGAATAGGTAGATGATATGTCACAAATTGGAATAACAATAAGTAATGAAATGATGAAAGAAAAATAAGTAGATGACATGTCACGAATTAATATGATAAGAAATAGTCAAGGTCCATAAATGAAACTAATTTTGTGTGAAAAGATTATGGACACTAATGTACCTATTAATTAATCATTAGTAATTCACATGTATGTAGTTAGTGTGCCACCAAGAAAAGATTCAACCAACAACAACAATCATTAGTTTGAATAAACCTTTAAAAAGTGCGAGATTTTCATGTCAACAATGAATTGTAATAATATTTGTTTCAAAAAATAGTTAATGTTCATTCTTCTTATCATCTTCTTAGCACTTTACACAAAAGTGTAACTCATCATGAATGCATAAGCTTTGGTAGCCATTTTTGTAAAATTGCATGAAAAACAACAAAATAAAAATGAGAGAACGAAAGAAAAAAGGAAAAAAAAACATTAACAATAACATTTATAAAACCTTTGAAAGTTTGAAATAGCTCATTAGAATACATCTTGAGGGGGTCAAGATATATAGTGTACAAATTAATTTGAAACAATTTCACCACTTGCACAAAATTCACATACAAAGGCATCCATCCATTAAGCTTCGATAGACCTTGAACAACTTTAAGTAACTTAGATTTGTTGTTAGAGGCAAGTGCCATGTAATTTTTTTTTTGGCAAGGTTTATATTTTGTTTATGTTATTACAATTGGGTAGGAGTTGCAACTACAGGGACATTCTTGACATGCTTAAAAAGGAGGATTGGAGGAGGTCCAGACTAGACCACCTGATCCCCCTTACCCCAAGCCTCCTTTGAGCTTTGCAATCATTTTTATGCACCTAAGCCTAAGAGGTTCTGAAAATTCCAAGGTTAGAGCAATGGCAAGCTTGATCCTCACCGCCGCCCATCCTTTTTCCTTGCTACAACAACTTCAAAGTTGCTGCTTCCAAGTGGAATCAATTTGACCATGGGACCAAAACTTGGAACAACTACCCAAAAAAAATTGAAAAAAACACCCCAATTCATTAAAAATGGGGTTGCTTCCCAAGTTCTCTTTCTAAAATTTATTTTTATGTTTTTTTATTTAATTTATTTTTTGTTTATTTAAATTTTTTTGCAATGATCCATTTTGATTGTCCCATTATTTTAAAATCAAAAACCTTAGGTCTAAAGATTAGTCATACCAAAATAAATGTTTCTATTTTTTAAAAAAGAACTTATCCTTTGCTCACCTATTTACATGAGAAAGGGGAGAACTTTGGGCAAAACATATGGGATACAAAATGTGGTGCTATTGGGAACATATTGAGGAATACATTGAAAAACTTGGGGAATTGCAACCCATAAAGAAACTAATTAATGATGCAAAATCATTTTCCAAATCACACTGGAATGAATGAATTTATCTATGTGATAATAAACTCCTAAAGCCTTGTGATAATTAACCCACCCAAGTGTATTAATCCTGCATTTACTCACTAATCATAACTATCATAATACCATTATGTATTTTGTCATGCAAAGATGATTGCTCTCATGGGTAATTGTGTTTTCATCTTTTTTTTTTTTGTGGTTGAATTTTCTGGTTCTCAATGTGAAGCAGTTACCATTGTTGTTATGAGTGTGATCTTTGTCAAGGGTAATACAAATCCTCTTAAGCTTTTTCAATAAGCTTAATCCAAATTGCAATTCCAGAAGTAAAGCTTCAAGCTAAATCTAATCATTTTCTTGTTGCAATTTCAATGGGCAGCCAGCCCTTCCAGCTCAATCTCATCATTTTTTTGTTGGAATTTCAGAGGCAGACTTCAAGCTCAATCTCATCATCTTTTGTTACAAAATTTCAGAGGCAGCCTTCAAGCTCAATTCAATAGCTTTTGTTGCAAAAATTCAGAGGCAGCCTTCAAGCACAATCTGATAACTTTTTTTTGCGGCAAAGTTTCAGAGGCAGCCTTCAAGGCTCAATCTAATAACTTTTTGTTGCAAAATTTCAGATGCAGGTTTCAAGCTTGATCTAATCTTGTTACAAATTTTCAGAGTCAGGCTTCAAGCTGAAATCAATAGTTCTTTTAATTGCAAAATTTCAGAGGCAGGCTTCAAGCCTAATCCAGTAATTGTTATTGCAAATTTCTGAGGCTGGCTTCAAGCTTAATCTAGTAGTTCTTATTGCAATTTCAGAGGCAGGATTGAAGCTTAATCTAATACTAATTCTTGTTGCAATTTCAGAGGCTTTTTAGTCTCTGCACTTTGTTATTTGGCAATTGCAATTGCAAAAGTCCCTCTTGATCTGAGAAGAAAATGAGGTTTTTTTTTCTCTCCTTCTTTCTTTAGCAAAACAGGGGGGGAAAAAAAAAAGAGGTTTGGAGTTTGGACAAACACTAATAAGAATGAAGGCAGACATCATCCCCAAAAGCATATTTTACTTGTTATAATCCGCGTGAAGTAGCAGATGAAAACACAATCTGTGCTTGGGATTTGTCTTTCCAAACAAAGTCGTCGTTTGGGAAGAGGGATTCCATTCAACTGGGAGCCAACTGACCAATTACTTTGAAGGCATCATCATCATCCTGTGTCCAAGTTCTCCTCCTGAATGCTTGATCAGATAAAGCAGAAAAACATTTTGCAGGGTTAGTTTGCCTGCTCATCAAGGTGCCAAGCTGCTTTCTTTTACTCATCTATAGCCGTGATGGGTACAAGCTTCTTGCTGTGTAATTTAGGTTTTTCCTAGCTCTAGCTCAAAGGTGTCATCTTCTTGAGCTTTTCACAGTGGTTTCTTCAATTGGGTGTTTCGTAGGAAAAAAAGGTTCTTGCTTTGGAAGGTGAAGAACTGGGGATTTCATGTCTCTCTGTCTTGCAACTCAGCTCACAATCCTTTTCATATCTGCTGATTGACATGAGTCAAGTTGTCTGCTTGTGGAATTTTGCTCCCTAACTGTTACTTCCCTCTGGCCCCCAATCCACAGAATATCGAGGGGGTTGTCTTTTTTTTTTGTTGTTGTTGTGGTGCTTGATTTTTTTCCAGTAGCTCCATTCTGATGACAAGCATGGGGACTGCTGCACCCATTTGCTTAAGAGGAGGTAGTAGTAGTAGTACTACAACAGTACTGTGTTATGACAAGCTTCCTTGCTTCTTCTACTCCCATCCCACGAGGTCGAAGAACTCTAGGGTTTTAGAGTTTGAAGGCTTTTTTTGTCAAAGAATCCCAAGTTACTATAGATCATGTGGAGGAGCACAAGCTGGAGAGCTGAAGAGGAGCTGCAGGACGTGTGCAGCAGCAAATTGGGGTGAGCATTTCAGATGGTATGACAAGCATTCGAATCCATGGAAGATGTTAGAGGTTGGAAGAGTAAAGGGGGAATTTAGTAGTGCTCTGAATAAGAGGATTTCGGCGGCAGGGTTAGGAGGAAGCAACAGCCAGCAAACTATTAGGAGGAAGTATGGAATTAGGGTTCCCCATGCTACAGAAGATGGTGGGGGTGAGAAAGGCACAGGCAAGATAACTAGTACTGCCACAGAGGAGGCTGAGAAGGATGCTGATTCCTCACTGTCCTCCTCCTCAACCCCCTCACCTCCTACACCAGCAGAGGATGTGCACCAGACAGTCCCTGTCAATGTTCAACTGGATGCGTTCCGCCTGATGGAGCTCATTGGTCCTGAGAAAGTTGATCCACAAGATGTCAAACTTCTCAAGGACAATTTGTTTGGGTACACAACGTTCTGGGTGACTGGGCAAGAGCCATTTGGGGACCTTGGAGAAGGTGTGCTTCTTCTTGGCAACCTGAGGGGAAAGAGAGAAGAAGTGTTTGCAAAATTACAACGTGGTCTGCGGGACTTGATGGGCACAAAGTATGATCTGTTTATGGTGGAGGAACCGAATGCAGAAGAAGAGGACCCTCGGGGTGGGCCTAGGGTAAGCTTTGTTTTGTTAAGAAAGGAGGTTTCAGACCCTGGTCCAACCACATTGTGGCAATATGTGATTGCTGCCATTCTCTTCATCCTAACTGCAGGCTCCTGTCTTGAGCTTGGGGTCGCATCTCAGCTTTCCCGTCTTCCACCAGATGTTGTGCAGTACTTCACGAGTCCAGAGTCCATGGACCCTCCTGACCTTCAATTGCTAGTTCCTTTTGTTGATTCGGCACTACCCCTTGCCTATGGAGTTTTTGGTGTCCAGCTATTTCATGAGGCAGGACACTGGCTGGCAGCAGCACCAAGGAAAGTGAAGATGGGTATTCCCTATCTGATCCCCAACATTACTCTTGGCAGCTTTGGTGCTGTCACTCAGTTCAAATCCATCTGCCCAGACCGCACAGCCAAATTTGATATATCAGTAGCAGGTCCACTTGCCGGCGCAATCCTGTCTTCCTCTATGCTTGCAGTTGGTCTATGGCTATCTATTAATCCAGATGCACATGATGCACTTGTGCAAGTGCCGAGTCTCTTGTTCCAAGGGTCCCTTCTCTTGGGTGTGACCAGCAGAGCAGTCCTCGGCCCAGAAGTGATGCACTCAACAACTGTGGCAATTCATCCACTTGTGATTGCAGGCTGGTGTGGATTGACCACCACAGCTTTCAATCTGATGCCAGTGGGTTGCTTGGATGGCGGCCGTGCCATTCAGGCTGCATTTGGGAAAGCTGCACTGATGGTTTCCAGCCTGCTCACATACTTGTTGCTAGGGCTTGGTGTGCTGGGAGGCCCTCTGTCATTGCCCTGGGGATTGTACATCCTCATTGTGCAGCGCTCACCAGAGAAGCCTTCCTTGAACGATGTGACTGAAGTGGGTGCATGGAGAAAAGCAGGTCTTGTTTTCATACTTTTGTTTGCACTTGCAATGCTGCTTCCCTTGTGGGACGGGCTTGCAGATGAACTAGGGATTGGCCCAGGCACCCCATTACTTTGAGGCTCTGATTGTACTAAGTGTAGTGAGATTTTATTTTTGCAACAAACATGAAAAAGCAAGGGTTTCATTTTTCACGATTGTGGAAGAGGTTTGGATCTACCCATTCTTGCAATGTGGGATGCTATGGTACTTGAACAATGAGATAGTGGTAAGCCCTTATTAAATGTCAGAACTCACAATCCTTCCTTGTCTGTGAGAGTGGCAAAAGTTACCAGTTGAGTGACCCATAGTCTTCAGAGTTTTCATAGATTTTTCATAGGGCTTGCTTTTTGGCACTCTAGAGGATTGTTGTTATTTAGATATTTAGTTCATAGGTTTCAATTGTGCCATAATGAGATTTTCTTTGCCTGATCAGGTTTGAGCAATGCATGCGGTTGAAGTAACTGTGTGCCAAGAGTAGTTTGAAGTGGAATTTCCTCTACCCATCTTGTGAGGTTTTTAGCTCTGCAATCTGCAACTCTTATATTAAGGTTTTTCCATTGCATTCTCTTTTTTGAGCATTGGTTATGTGAACTTGAAGTCAAGTTTGGTGCAAATGACAATGAGGATTTGTTTTATAAGATATGTTTTTATCAAATTACTCATTTCATCTGACCTGCAATTGTGGTACTCATGAGGCTATACTACTCTGAGCTGACAGTGGAGAAGTCACTCACGCAATGGCAAACTGAAATTACCTGTTTGGGATGTTTGTTCCTGAGTCTTTGTGTTCCTGACAGTGGGAGAAAGTCCTCCCTTGTCATTGGATGCACTGAACTTATCTTGAGTGAGCTGGAGACTTTGCTTCTTTCCCTCTCTGTGCTTGATGTCAGCCTTTAGAATTCTTTCTACTGGTTGTGTTCTGTAGGGCTAAGGTTACTTCAGGTGTTACTTAAGATGTTTGGCTGTCCTCAACCTGATTATATTGAGGAATAAGATGTCAATCTTGTGCAAACCAACTTCTGGTGTGCCACGGTGGGCAGCATTCTTTTCAGGTCCTTGGTGAATATTCTTTGCAGGTATGCTTGGTATGGCAGCACAGAGATGGTAAGTGAATATGATTTCCATCACAATGCTCTTGCTGGTAGACCCAAAGTCTAAACTGATTTCTTTCTTTTCAAGCGCACTTGGTATGGCAGCAGCTAAGAGATTGTAAGTGAACAGGATTTCCATCACAATGCTCGCTCTAGCTTTTAGACCCAAGTCTGAACTGATTTCTTGGTGTTGTGATAACACGGTCTACAGAACAAGGAAATCATGGCTGGTTAGCTTTCTTCTTTTCTTCCTTTTTTCAGGAACACACAACAATAGACTCAATTGACAAGCTGTTGGCAGTAACCCTCCCCCAAGTCAGGCTCAAGGGACACACAAAAGGACTTGCACAGGATGCACCCTACTCACAAGAGGGTTTGAAACCTGGGACCTTTGTGGTACCAAACAGGAGCAATATCATTGAGCCATCACTTGGGGGCCAATCCTTTGTGTTTCATGGAGGTCAAAAATACATCTAAATCCAGATTTCAAGCACAAGTCAAGCAACAATTTCATACAAAACTAAGGAAAAACTTCCATTTGAGGAAGTGGAGATAGCTGCAATGGCACCCGGCTTCATTGTCTTCTTCATGTCCCCCACCCATCACTTGGAACTAGTTGTGTTTGCCCCCCCCATACATGCTAAAACCTAAAATCATACATGCATGTCTACTATCTTAGGGCAATAATAAAAATTTATGACATAAAAGGTAACAACAATACAAACAATCAATTAAAAAATAATTTCATTTTGATTTTTGTTATCAAATCATCATCAAAGCCTTATTGAGGTTTTTAAAATAACATTAAATCAATTTTTAAAATTTATATCTCATATATATATATATATATATATATATAATATATATAATGTAAAAATTGACATGTTTGATTTTAATCAATTCTTGCATAATCTTTCAAATCAATTTTTTAAGAATCACATTTTAAAAATCAGTCAGATGAATTGGTTTTTACGTTTCATTGTGATATGAAACTTCGTGATACAAAAATGCAAGTGGCAACCCAAAAATAAATAAATGATAGAGAGGCATGATTAAGTCAGCTATCCAACATTCATATTTTGAGAAGAAACTCAAGTAGTAGATGGGTGGATTTCAAAACAACCCATCAATTGGATGGGTGCACCCAAAATCTATATATGCACGTCCATTAACTTGGTGCAATACAAAAAATTCTCTTGATGTCCTTTGACATTTTTGCAAGTCGTTCAACATTCCCCCAACATTTCTCTAACACTACTCGGTGTTCCCCAACATTGCCTTATGCCCCCATCATCACCCAACATCCCCTCATCACCTAAAAGTAACCTCTTTTTCATAATGTCATCTCATTGCCCAAAACAAAACCTTTTTTTTTAAAACATTATCCAACATCATCCTACCATCTTTGATGTCTCCTCTATCATCCATACCATCCGTTGAGTATGTTTTCATCATCTTTTTAAGCCCAAACGAAACATCTTTGAACCCAAAAAGGTCATGCAAATCTAAAAATTACTAAGGACACCCTATCTGAGATGTCCTTCAAGTCCCAAGGACATCCCCAAAAAAAAGGGATGCTACCAACCTTGGACATAACCAAGTACCAAATTAAATTTAAATTAAACGTGTTTTATTTCTCACATGGGGAGATCATCATTTTCCCTATGGCCAATGTGGGGATTTAACTAGTTGACATCCAACAACACCAAATATATTATTATAAAAAAACATTCTACATGTCATTTACATTCAAGTGAATAAATCTTAGGCTTCTTGCTCATTTTTCAACTTGAATTTGACAAGTTCAACAAATTTGAGATTGAGAATATGCTATTTTATGGCCTTTAGGATGAAAAGTTTGGATATCCCATGTTTTCAAATTTTTGGAAAAAAATCACCAAAAAAATGAAACAAAATTTGGCTCATTGGTGCCATTGTTGTAATCACCTAGAGTTGTGCACAAAAATTACACACATTTCCTCCACAAATCAGCCAAAAAAATGATGGTGCAAGGAAAAGCAAGTCACATAAATTTCAAGAACAATTTAAAATGAAAAAAAAAAAAAAAAAAAAAAACAACAACATTTAGATAGAATTCACATAGTTGATGCTAATGGAGATGACAAAAACACAATATTGTTATGTACGTGAGTACAAGGAATTGGTTCAAAATTATCAAGATCTTGAATGAATGCCACTTGCATGTGCAATGCCAAATAGTAATGTTTTCTTACAAAAAATAAGACTCGTGAAACAATGTATATAATTTTGGCTTCCTTAGTGCCATTGCTACAAATGCCCATAAGTATTCCAAAATCAAAATGTTAAACATCCATGTTTAAGATGTCAATCAAAATAAACAAACGTGTCTTCCTTCCCCAAACAAACAATTACTGTTATGAACATGAAAAACCACAAGAACAAAGGTTAAAAAAAGGTATAAATCTTAACTTTTAAACAAGGACGAAGACAAGATTATGTGATTAAAAAATAAGAACATAAGAACTATGAACAATGTGTAATACAAATGTGAAAACATTTTTATTATACTAACATATGCAAACATGAACATGAAAATAACATGACAAAGTTATGATGTAAGATTGTGCCTAAAACTAGTGTTGAACAAACTAAAAGAAATGAAAGGTGTTACTTCTATTTACACACCTTTGAGGACCTAGTTCAAGGAAGCTTTTAAAGAAGTTTTTATGTGTGCATCAAGTAAATAAACTTCTTGAGAACCTTCGTAATTGAAATTTAATTGAAAGTTAACATGGACTTAACTCAAAGTTGATTAAGAGTTAATTAGGACTTAATTAAGACTTAATTGGGAATTAACTACACGTTAACTTCAATTCTCTTTAAACTTAACTAGAAGTTATGGTTGAACATTATGGATGAATTCCATCCATTAAAAGATGGTGTGTAACGTTCATATCTATCACAATTAGATGGATAGATGAATAAAAATGTGCATCGATATTTTAAAATTTTCAATATTGGTTATTCAAAAGCAATGGCCATTTTAATGTCAATGATAAGCACAAAAGGGAGATTTGTGAAATGAAAAATCTTATTTCAATTATAAGCACAAGGAGATTTGTGATGGGGGAAAAAAAAACATTTCACCATAAACATGAAGATGGAAAATTTGATTTCAAAGTTGGTAATGGCAATAATGATGACATCTCATCTTGTTTTTTGTTCTACGAAATCATAACCCTAAAATATAACCATCTCATGCCAATGTAGGGATGGTTGAACATTTTAAGGGTTGACCCTATCCAATAGATTTGGTATGATCAAAATCAAAATTGGTCCAATGAAGGGGACTCTTTGACCTTGAAATTACAACTTTAATTGGGGGCAAAATAATTCAATATTTTAAATTTTCAAATTGATGATGGGTTTCACAAAAACATTAGCCCAACATCCTAAAATTGATTGGAACTAATTCATGATTAATTTGAACAAATTCCTTGTAATAAAATACACTAACATTATTCTTATGTAGTCTTGAAGATGTAAAAATAGATCTCCAAGTTGATAATGGCAATGAGGATGAGAATTTGGATGTTTCACAATATGAAAATGAAGAGGAAATGAAAGACAATGAAGATGACAAATAAAATGATGAAAGTCGATGTCCTAAATTCATCGTGCAATGCAAAAAGCCATATGTCATAAAAAACAGGTTGCAAAATATTAATGCTTGAAATCAAGGGTGTGAAAAGAAATGAAATGTAATTTTCTCATCACCTTTTTATGTCCTAATCTTTGTAATGTTTCCTATCATTATTTCTTACTCCAATATAACATAAGAAGTGAAGTTGACACACATTTTAGGAAGAAGAACTAAAATCAAAACAAAGCAATGTCTAAACAACATTCACACACATTTCTTTGGAAAACGAATCAATTTTTTGTTATGAATCATCACTTTTCAACTTTGATGATTCTTGACTTTCCCAATGGGATCTTTGAAACTTGTTGCTTTCATTTATAAATTACTTAATAAGTTGTCAGGCATTGTTTATGTTAGGGTGATTACAACCAACAAAAAGATATTACATGAAGATTTTTTGTAATAGTGAAAGTTTTTTAAAATTACAATATTGGTATGACCAAAAAGACTCATGTGATGAACAAGTGCATGATATTACATTAATTTTATTTACAAAAAAATCATAAAATCATCTAAGCAAATGCAAGGTGCATTGTAAAAGAAAACTCATCATTGTATGATATTACAAAAGTAAGTAAAAAATTTACTATAGGAGATATTTATTTCTCTTCCATGGAACCAAGTCCCTTAGATTCAACCACCTTTTTAGCATTACATCATATTGCACTTTTCAACAACCAAATTCAACCTTTTTATGAGCCATTTCTATTCATGAATGATTTTTTGAACTTCGACCATTGTTTTGGTTTGGTTTGTAAAAAAATTTCATCTTTGTCTTTGATGTTTTTTTCATTTTTATCATCTTCATCACCTCAATCCTAATAAAGAATGAAAACAATGATCAAAGTCAAAATTGGCATGACAAAGAAGACTCATGTGATAATGAAAATTTTGACATAGAATTTAATGATATTAAAAAAAAAAGTTTGTATTTTCCTTTTTATATTCCTAATGTAGTTTTCCCTTCTATTTTTGTTTAATCTTCTTTGTAGTTAGATTTTTGGGGGACATTGTTCATTGGTGGTAATTACCATCACATAATTACCTCAATGATTAAAAAATCAAAAGTTAATTTTGAAGTGGAATGATAAGGGAAAAAAATGTTAGTGAAACAATCTCTTAGTTTAGCTAGCCTAATGGGCATCCTAGTATTTTTTAATTACTAGTGGTAAGTTTAAACTTATCATCTCCTATTTGCTAGGGGATGAAGCTTTTTAAATTAATTAGCCTCTAAAGATAAGGTAACAAACAACTAATTTGTCATTAATTAGCTATTGGTGCATTACATTTTGATAAGATGAAAAAATTAAGAGGGGACGAAGTGCCATATGGCTTATGAGGTGGGAAGAACCTTGTTGGTTCTTCATTCACATTCTCATTTTTGTGTGGAATGTTCATTCTTCTTGTTTTTTGAAGTTTAGAAAGACTATAAGATAAAAAATTTAAAAACTGTAAGGAAACATTAAGGAGTTCAATGAAAGGTTGTGACCCATATACAAATATATTGCCTTGATTTCATTTCATGGTCACTAAATGGTAACTTTAACCATGTAAAACAACATCAACATTGGACATAAGTTCGCAATGATGAACGTAAGTTGCACCTTATAATACAACCTAAAGCAAAGTTGAAAATACAAGTAAGATGGTAACGACCTTTCTATCAAAACAACTATTTTTTAAAACATTTGTTTTGTTCTACAAGGGTTTTAGTTTTATGAATTTATGGATGGTAGTTACTTGAAGGTAGGCAATTATATATATGTGTGTGTGTGTGTGTGTGTGTGTGTGTGTGTGTTCTCATACCTGACAACCCTAACCTAATGTGTATTTTTAAATTAATACATCCATGACCTTTGCAAAACACCTCAAGGAATAATCCATGATTTCTTTTAAACATTTACTTAGTTAAATGGTATTATTAGTTCTACCACATACTTCCACCAAGTACCTTATTTACCCTTTCCTACTCAAAAGTTATTACAAATAACAACCAACCTCCAAAGAGTTTGTCTTGTCCCATTTTGAAATTATAATCATTTTTACATTTTGAAATTAGAAAAAAAAGGATGAAAAGATTTTAATTAATAAACTTACACTAACATCACTCCTAGGCAACATCAAGAAGAGACTACAAAATAGTAATGCTACTACACCCTAATATAAAAAACTAGTTCAAATTAATTGTGAACTAATGTTAAAATAAATGTGCTAGTCTTCCCCAAATGAATAATTAGATGGAGGGATTAAGAAAAACCTAATGCGCAATGCGTTTTGCTGGACAAAACAATGTTTACAACTTTGGAATCCTTGGTGCTTTTGTTACAATCATCCACAATCCCCCACAAAAATGTACATATTTACCACAAATCATCAAAATGGACTCATGGTGCAGAGAAAAACAAGTATAACATTAAAGAACATGCAGTGCACTACTATATTGCAAATAGGTTATATGTATTACATTTCCCACTCCACTAGAACACATTGCACATTAAGTTTTTTTTCATCCATTTATATAATTGTTCACTTGACACAAGACGGAATGTGATGTTCTTTGTTTCATGGAGCAAACAATGACACAAGATGGTTGAATCTCACAATTTTGTTTTCCTTGTTGCACTAATATTGACTTTGATAATCATTTTCATCATCTTTGATGTCTTCTTCATCATCTTCATGTTCATTTTAAAAAAAATTCTTGATCATTTTCTATTTCCTTTTCATCTTCATCTTGTGAGATGTCCAAATTGTTGTCCTCATTGCCATCATCAACTTCAAGATCAAAAATTGCATATAAGGGGTGAGGATCAAGAACTATGAAGATCGAGAATTTAAAGTGAACCATGCAACCAACTTCATCCATGTCCACTTCAAGTTTTAGTTTTGATTAAAAGTTGAGTTTACAACTTAAAGCTAGACTAAAACTAATCCAAAACTTTAAAATGACAACTATTTTTCCTAGTAAGTCTTTGTGTGTTTGATGTCCCCAAAGATCAAACCCTTCTTCAATTAAATCTATTGATTAGTTGTTAGGTGCATCCCAAAGTTCATTTGTTTCTTTGCAATGAACCAACTTCATTTGCCCATCACAAATTTTTTCTTCTATTTGGACATTTCCCAAATAGAAATTTGCACTCCCAAAATATAATTAGCAATGTGGTTCCCTTTGGCTCACATATAAGGTTATGAAAGTTCAACTTTGGGCAAGGTTATAACATAAAATGTGGTGCTATTGGGAAGATATCGAGAACTTGAGAACAATTTGAAAATGCATTGGGAACAATGATCACAACACAATGGGGAATTTAATGTGAACACATTGATACCTTGATTGGAGCTTCATGGGAACAAATTGAAAACATCAAAATCCAAAAAAATCAAACCACCTTTTGCTTCTTCTTCTTTCCCCCTATCCCGATTCCCCTTTTACCAAACAAAAAAAAACTACTTTTGATGTTATGATGTTATGATGTCCAAATCAGTGCATGCCATGATTCCCCACTCTTGCTTCAATTTTATGTGAAAGTGGACCACATTGTTGAAATACAATACGGGTGATATTAATGACATAGATTACATTGAAATATATTGATGAAATTTGGTAATATGGATGAAATTGACAACAAAAAAATCATTAATGACAAGGAAAAACATGACCACGTGATGACATTGGTGAAACATATTAACAACGTAAATATAATTAATCATATAGTTTCATGGATAAAATTCACTAAACAAAGAATGTTGCCCATGTGGATGAAATTTAACAATATGGACCATGAATTTTTTAATCTATGAATATAATTTCATTCATGTGATACATTGTATCATCCATGTTATCAATTTTCTCCATATTGTCATTTTTGTTCATGAAGTTTACATATATTTGAACACCAATGCACCAAAATAGATAGTTCTTTCCAAACCAACAATAGTTCAAGCATCAAATTCTCTCATGAAGTTTCCCAAATGAACTCACAATAACATCAATGAACATTCACATTCCTAAAATTGGAGGACCAAATAATGTGATTCACGTCTTAAGAGACATTGTGATTAATGATTTCAAATGTGTAATTTGATGTTTCAAACAATTATGTACACATAGTTTTGTGGGTTCAAATGAAGCCCCAAATTCCAACAAAAGAAATGAGCTATTGAAATAAACACTCATGAGTTTAATTCTCCCACTAAAATAAAAATCTTTGATTCTTTGCCAAAAACAAGGTGATGATTTTTTAACATATGTGTGCTAATAATATCCCAAATATGGAAAGATCAAAGGTTTACTAATAATCACTATCTCATGCAATGAACATCTGTTACATATCAAAAGATGCAAACTTTCACGATTGTAAATTGCACAATCCTCGTGAGGTTGATTACATCTCCACTTTCATGCCTTGGAAACCTTTGTTCACTACCACTTTTGATATCTTACATGCTTGCAATGATTTTTACTTTTGTTTCAAGTGATCAAGATTTGAAGCTTAACAATTAACTTAACATGATACCTTTTCTTTCTTTTTCTTTGATCCTTTCATTTCTTTTTAAATTTTTTCTCTATTGTAACAAGCAAGCAACTCATCAATCATGTAAACCCTCAACTTGTGGCAAGTTCAAACCAACAACAATTCAAATGAGAGATGTTCCAAATAGAAGTTCAACCCAAAAAAGAACAAAAAAAGACTCAATATTAAGATTGTTACTCTAGCTTTAGGAAGCCCCATCTCTCTTGAGTTCTTGTTGCCAAGTGCCTCATACCAAATGTGTTTTTCTTCTTATGTTGGTTGGGAGAATGTCTTGAAATTTGTGACCTAAATTCCTAATGTTTTGTTCACACAAAAGCTTTTGTAGCAAGTGTTTGTTTTAGAATTGAAATTTTTTCACAATGCTGTCAGAGCTTGAAAATACAAGTGAAATTTGTTAGAGTTCATGATGGAGGAGGATCAGCCATTTTGTTTTTGGGCTGGTTATATAGAGCCAAAAAAGCTATATCAAAAATTTAAAAGTGCTAAAATCAAGTTTTTTTTTGGAGATTTTCTCAATTGCCATAATTCGACCACAAATAAAGAAAAAAAAGCTATATCAAAAATGTAAAAGTGCTAAAAATCAAGTATTTTTTTGGGAGATTTTCAATTGCCATAATTCGACCAAAAATAAAGAAAAAATTGCAAAAAAAATTATACATATTTCAACAAAATCTGTCTTTTTGAATTTGCCATATTTAGACCATAGGATTTAGCATGCTGCCAACAAATTCCACAATTCCTAAACTTTTTAATTAATTTATTTTCCTTTCCAACCTGTAGCCAAATTTGGCTAAGTCCTCTTTTGGACGATAGCCAACCTACCTATCTCACAATTTTGAGAAAACACACACACACACACACACACACTAATAATACCAATGGCAGCAACCAATTGCATAATTGGCTATGGGGCTCCAAAGAGGGATTTAGCATTAAATGGCAACATGTTTTTAGAACTTGTCTAAAGTAGTTTAAAAACTAATTATAAAAA
>Ga0209208_10006829_pt1 | contig 15676 bp, 3 predicted proteins | sample S1TSphfallax_3_FD_187694 | JGI IMG/M metagenome (GOLD analysis project Ga0209208, IMG submission 187694) | Host-associated microbial communities from peat moss isolated from Minnesota, USA - S1T2_Fd - Sphagnum fallax MG (SPAdes) (version 2) | ecosystem: Host-associated > Plants > Peat moss >...
ATACATGTTAATTTGTTTTTTCATATCTGTGTTGGGGGATAGGGAAAAAGAGTGCAACAGTTACAAAATGGAGGTAGTTATCAAGAAATGTGAAAGATAGTTATTGAGAAAGTTAATAGGAAAAGAAAAAAATTATTAAGAAAAAAATTGAAGTAGTTAAACTTGAAGATGAGCTAATTATTTCTGATATTGTCTTTGAAATGGTCCATGGACGAGGACCATACAAAGGATTTGAAAAAATTCTACTATACCAGTTTCAATTGCTCATCACTGGAATTTAATACCATCCCATATTGCCAAAATTAGGGAGAAACTTCATTCATTCATTCATCTTCTCATTCACATTTCATTCTTTCTTTTTAGATTCAAACTTCATTCATTCATGTTCTCATTCAAATTTCATTCTTCCATTCATTTGGGAGCTTTCGTTGGTGGCCTGGTTGCGTGTCTGGATGCGCTTCTTGCATCCGCCTCCCACCGCTCGTTGGGCGTTGTGTGTGTGTGTGTGTGTGTACGCGCGAACATTACGTGGGATTGCGTTCCGGAGAGCGAAGACCAGCCGCGTTTTGCTTCAATGCAAAGCCACGAATTTCGTCACGATCCAAATCCAGGTATCGTCAAAATCTCTCGCACCTTTAAACTACTTCTTTTCCTCTTCATTTTATCTGACTTTCGCAGGAATCCCACAGCAGGCTGAAGTTAACGGAACTGTTTTTCAATTTTTTTTCCCCCTACTCATCTTGCCTTGAGGTCGTCGCACAACTCTGCGGATATTTACTCCGCAACTGCTGCTGCATCTCCGCGCGCACGCTTGCTTTTTGTCTGGAGACTAGTTGTGTCTGTTTTTGTCTTGTACAAAGTTGACGAACGTCTCTGTGTACTTACCAGACTTGTGTTTTTCGTCTTCATTTTACCTGGATCTGGCTTTTTGCAGGAATCAAGCCGCGTTGAAATTTCCGGAAGTGTTTAGTTCTTCGTCTTATCAAATCCCTGTTGTTGTTTCCTAGCTTCTTCTTCCTTGTCTTTCTCTGGTAATATTATCGAAACTCTTGCTCATTTGATGATATCTTGGAACAGTTTTCTCTGATAGTTTCTGCAATTCTCCTGTTGTTGTTTTCTCTTCTTCGTGGGCTTTTTGTCTGCAAATCTTATCAAAACACTTGCTCATTTGATATCTTAACACACGTTTACTCTGATAGGCTCCGCAATACTAGTTTTTTCTCCCTGTTTTCTGTTGTCATCGAGGCAGAGTTTCTCCTGCGATTTGTTGAATTTTCACAAATTCGTCGAACATTTGTTCAACATTGACCTTTCGGCTTGTGCACAGCTTCTTTTAGGGATTATAGATTCGTTCCGGATAGATCTTTCATACAACATTGCGGTCCTGCTCGCTTTCTTTGTAAATCGACTTCGCGATTTCACTGTAGAAAGGGCTTCGAAAACGCTGTGTTTTGCACAAAAGACTCGCGTAGCTTTCTGCAGGAGATTCGAGACAGTTGTAAATTTGCGTGTGCGCGCTTGTCTGTCTTCTCTCCAACCACGTTCGAGATCTGGAGTGAAAGAGAACGATACGATAGGCATTCATTCGCGATGGCCTGCTCGGCACCATCCATAGGCCTTCTTCTGTCACCTTCCATTGGCGTAGGAGGTCGAACTCTGCCTTCTTCCTCTTCTTCAGAGTCTACTTCTGCCTTCACTCCATCGTCACAGCAGCAACACTACAATATTTCTTCTTGCTTTCTGACGACCTCGAATAAATTAAGGCTTTCAACAGTGGAAGGATTTCAACAGGTATGGATCTTAGAAACCCCACCCTACATGTCTGAGACATGAAAACCTAAGCTCTTGTTGTGTTTTGAAGACTCTCTTGTGCAAGCTCGAGGGATTGGGTTATTTGATTCTTTGAACCATCTGGAGTAGGAGATAGATCAATCCACACAGGTCTCTGGAAAAAAAGAGGTTATCCGCATGGAGCATGGAAAACACAAAAGAATGTAGCAAGACCAATCCAAGTATAGAGTGACTTCAATTGTGATTGAAGTTGTCATTCTTTTGTGGCAGGAGTTATTGATTTCAGGCTAGAAATTGTGCAGAATGAACAACTTGTGGGGCTTAAACCTTCAATTTAAACCCTACATCCAAAGCCTTGCAACCTATAGAAGAATTCACTCTGGCCTTTTGCTTTATGTACAGGGTTCTAGGCTGCCCTTAAAGAAATCAACCCAACAAACAGTGCACGTAAGGTGTGAGGTTGGAACTGGCACTGGTAAGTAGTCTTCTTTGCTCAAGTCTGTCATGCAAGGAAACTGAAGTAAGTGATATTAGGCATGGTTGAAAGGCTGTAAGAAAGGTTCTCATGGAAAGCCTCCATGCTCACTGTCTTTGAGCTAGGAGTGAGCAACTGGATGCACAAGAGCCACCATCTTTCACTTTTGGATGTTTAATTCATCAAGAGTTGTGGGGTATGAGAGTGTTGTTGCTTAGTGGAAACAATATCATCATGGTGCATTAGCAAAGCGTGTGTTTACCCCCAAGGTTCCTTATGTTTGTCTGTGCAGTATCAACCTCATCTGGAACAGAGTGGGTGCAAAGGACCATCGAGCTTCCTGTATACAAGAGGTATTGTTATATCTGATTTGTCTATTTGGCATTTTAAACCTTGCAGTCCAGAAAATCTCATTTGCATGTTTGGGTAGCTGATTTAACAAGTCTCAGCATAAAAAATGGATTCGTAGCTGTGTATACACCACAATGCCTTCTTCTCTCCTGAAACTGTTTGACTGTGAGATCTATGCCATCAAAATAGGTTTTCTGGCTATTGTTTAAAACATATTGGCTGTTGTTGATAAGACCACACACACAGCTCATACATGTAGCAGTTGAGAGTTTCACCAATGGTTGGTATCAACTTTACATTTGCCTTCTTCTCATTCTTGATTGAGCAGGGGCTTAGAGTTTTCTGAAGGATGTGGACTGTGTCTTGCTGTTGGGATGTATGCAGGGGTTGCCACGTCATCACGCGAGACATATACCGGGCAGTTCCTGAACTTGCACAATTCCGAGTGGGCATTGCCCACTTATTTGGTGAGTGAAAGCAGTCAGATAGACAAAGGATTTTCCAATTTGCAGAACATACACAACAACTCTTTCAGACTTTTCATAGTCATTTTACCCAATGTAATCGCCAGAGATATACATGTTAACTGCAATTGCTCTGTTTTCAGTAGAAAACATTGAGCTGCCAAAGGATATGTTTCCCATTCAGGTTTTGCTGACATTCAAGTGGGCAATGGATTAACACAGTCATGCACACATCTGCCAGTTTAACAATCAATGAAAATGCAAGCCCTGATGTTCCCTTGGATATGGAGGACACATTGAATCGAATGGTTCCTGAGGTCTGACCTGCCTCCAATTGATCCAAAGTTTAAAGTTTGTTAAGTGTATCTTATTGGCATTCTAAAACTGAGCTAATCCTCATCTGAATATAAGGCTGAGATGATGTTCTTTGCAGGGACACCAATATCGGCATCTTGATGAGGGTTTTGATGATATGCCTGGTAACTTGCATACACCTAACTCCCTCCAAACATCCAACTTGCCCTTCTTTCCTGGTTGCTTGCAGAAGTGGAATAAAGAATCTTTGATAGGTTCAATTTTGAATACCAGGTCTTGGCATGTTGCAAGGTGGATATCTGCATTCTCTTCTTTGGTCTCTCCAAAATATCTTGTACCAAGCTGTTCGCTATAGTCAATTGGCCTGACCTCTCAAGTTCCCCTGATGTCATTTTCTCTCCGGTGGTGATGTTTTGTTGATGCAGCACATGTGAAGTCATCAATGATGGGGTGCTCACTGACCATTCCGATTAGTGCTGGCCGCTTAAACCTCGGCACCTGGCAGGTACTCTTAATTGTTTGGTATGTGTTCAGTGATTTGAATGACTTGAGAACACTTGCACACAGTAAACAGGTGGAAGGACTTGGTCATTCTCGACAGTCAGGCAAAATGGTGACTGCTTTGAATCGTGAAGTGGAATCAGCTCTGGATAACAAGCTAGCAAATTTTCTGTTGATGTTCCAAATTTTATCCTCATAAGTCCATTGGTTGCAGGGTATATGGTTGAATGAGCACAGGAATTATGGGGGCTCAAGACATATTTGTATCACTATACAAGGAGAAAGGCGCACAGACGGGAAGTAAGATATACTCCTCTTGAAACTGGAATCATGCACAGAATGGCAAGTTCTGCTTTGTCAGTGACATATGGATTGCTCACAACCAAGTTATTCCTTGAAGAACAACTGTTTCTGTTTTCTTCCATTTCCTCATCTTCCCATTCCCTTTTTGGCCTCTCTGCAGGACTTATATGTGATTGGGCAGGCAAGAAGTTTTACTGCTTTCAGTTGGAGTCCTCAATTCTGGGATTAGTTGGCAACTTCATGTGTTGTGTAAGAGTGGCCGTAAAATACCTGGTCAACTTGCACTTAGTCTGTACATGTTGACCTGAATATGGAAGATTGTGCATATTGAAAATTACATGTTGCTTATTATCTTTGAGCACATGCACATAACAAGTGCCTCCAAGGAGCAATGAAGCTACCATCTCAGTAGTGAAAATGTAAGAAAAGGATACAATGTCCTTTCGTGCGAGTTCCTCATCAATATACATGGTGCTGTTCAAATGCCATTGAACATGCAAGATACGGGCATTGCTGTACACAGTGGTTTCAGAAGTATACTGTCCTTTTGATTCAGTGTCTTCTCTACTTCCTGTAGTTGCTGTCAGGCTACATGACATAAACCCATGACCCTCTAACTTCATTACCAGGTCAGCTCATAATTTCTATTTAGGCTGACTCAAATTGTGAGTGTGAGAATTCTCAACAGTTGTGAAGATAGATTTTTTTCTCCCTGCAGTTTCTCCTTGGTATGCCTGATGATGATAGTGGCAGTCATGTTCTAGCTTTTGTAAAAGAGTATATTTTAGCCCATAAACTTGTTTGTTTGTATATATTGCTTCTGTACCAGAAGCCTTGCTGTTTCAGAAACCAAGGACTTTGAACAGTTGTCCGCTAGCATTGCAGGTACTACTAGATTACAAACTGGAAACCTGTGGTATAGCAAGGAGGTTAGCAACACAAGTGACAGGGGCTGTAGCTGATTGTTCTGTTACCCTTGGGACTGCATAGCCATGGTCAGTATGCTTTTTGAACTTAATTGTACATTCAACTCCTTGTATGAAGTTGCAGATGGGGAAGAGCATTGTTGAATAGGACAGTGAATAGATTGTACTGAAATGGTTTTCAGTCTCGTTGAATATCTTCAGGACTAACTTTAGTGATCTAACTTCTGTGTCTTAATGGGCAGATAGTTCATGATGCTCATAAGGTGCTGACTCCACTCATTCTTGTGGTGTTGGTTTTGAATTTACTGCAACTGACAGAATTGTTATGTTCAAAATGCATAGTTTAACTTGCAGTCTCATAGATATGATGTAACTGTGTCTTATATCATCCACACTGAAACAAGAATCTGGACTTATGCACTACAGAAAGAGTACTAGATTCATAACAATCCTTTGCTAATGAATTAGGTGCTTCCTGATGATTCTTATGGTGTCTCTGGATCATGTTCATGCAATGTGCACATGAAATTCAAATTTTTTGTTTAGTGTAATCCAACTGGGGCAGGTTCCTGGTGCAACTGTTTTGTCATCCTTTTGAATATCTGGCAAGTGTCACACTTGAATCCTTTTCTTAGTTCCATTAGTAGTACAGAGGAGTAAGTACTACATGTTCTATCAATTCAAGGAATTAGCAAAAACTTTCGGAAGCTTGCCAAACAAAAGCTAAATGAAATATTCCAAGATATTTCAACATATTTTCTCAGAGTTTGAATATAGAAATAGTTTGATGATCTTTAAATGATACACAGTAGTTTTCCACATGGCAAAATGTCCACAAGTTGGTAGGGTAAAGCCCAGGCAGTGGGCTTTACTCAATTACGGACCTGCCAGATGTGGAGCTGAGCAGGTTTTACCAGCTGCAGCATTCATCAAGCATCTCTGCAAAGTTTGTGAGTGTTGGGGGTGGGTGTTGGGAAGAGAGGGTTGATGTGGAGAGACATTGCTATTTGAAGGTTAAAGTGTTCAATGAGGCTTTGTTGGTCACTTGAGGCAAGCTAGAGGAGGAGAAACAAAGATAGATGGATGTTGCAGTGTTAGCTCCTCCAGGAAATTCTTCTGAGAAGGACATCTAGGAAGGGGGTTGGAACTCCATTGAGGTTATGTCAGATAGCCAAAGGAAAGAGTACCAAGAAAAGAAGCTGGAGATGCAGAAGGCCATGGTAGAAAATCTGTTGATACAGGTGAGGAGGAAGATGATGTCTGCAACCGCAGACTCAAATTTCTTCAGGTAAGCTCTTGGGTTGCTGGGATTTTTTTATCTACAGATTCTGAAAATCTTTCTGTTCAGAATATTTCTCTGATATCCTTCATTTTTGTCCTGCCCTTTGGTCAATATTGTGAACCACCATCAAGAACAAAGTTCAAACAACAATTGCATCCCCAACAACCTTTAGCCTTAATTTTAACCAAAGATCCTAAACCCTAAACCTGACAGGCAACTGAGGGGCATGATTGGAGCAGTGTTATAATTAATAGGCAAAAGAAGGAGACCTATGACACACAAGTGCCAACAAAAAAAAAATCATGTCTGGTGTTGCTATTTGATCACCAACAAATCGTGCAATGGTTGCTACAGAGCCTGCAAAAAAAACCAAGCCAATTCTCACTGTAAAGAATGTGGATATGGTGTTTAATGATATGTGCCTGTTGAAGTTCTAAGGGGTGCAGATGGTGTCATTTGTGCCTTTCAAGTTTTTTTTTTTTCACTCACTGCTTCTGTTCATTGTGGTAGAGGATTAAATGATATGCATTACTAGAGAATTGATTCCAGCTATGTTCAACCCATTGCTGATTGCAGCTGAATTATTCAAGATATTTTGAGTACATAGGAGAATCTAACATGAGCACTTCACACTGAAACACTTTCATTGGCCATGGAGGAATCTTGCAAAGTGTCTCATCACCCTATGACATCATGCGGTTCTTGAAAGAATAACTTCCAAAATGAGCTATCTGTAAGAGGCTCCAAATCATTTGTACTCCAGGCTAAATCGTCAAGAATATCAGAGGCATGGATCTGCTCGTCCTAAGACAATTTCCATTTTGTAAGAATAATTTGCATCTAAAGGGTTTTGTTGGCATCTGAGCATATGTGGTACAATTGTGTTTCTATGGCCATATGTGAAGATAGCATGGTACTTTTTGTGAAAGTTTGGAGTTGAGTTTCAGTAGGATGGCTGAAATTTGAATTGAAATGCTGATATCAAAGGTGTTGTGGTGTGTTATGTAGGTGCATGTGGCTCATGCCCTAGTTCCACAACAACAATGAAGATGGGCATGCAGCTATCATACGGGATGACTTGAGGGTTTAGCAGCCCTTTTTCCTTGGCTCTTTCTCCTTATCAGAAAACATGTGTCTATTTTTGGATGTGGGTAGTTGGACCATCAAAAATATCCATGGGAAACACATGTTGAAGTCTGGAGGGTTGGTTGATCAACAGGCTGTAAATTTGCATATCTACTCAGGAACTTTTAAGTCTCACTGAACAGCATTCTATGTGAAAAGAAGGTTGTTTCTCAGAGTTGATTGGTTGGTTGTTTCTTTCTTTCTCAAGCAGAGAGAACTTTTGCTATGTTCACAAAAATTCCTGAACATCAAAGCTTCTACATTTTTGTTCAAATGCTCTGTCTTTTAGAAAGCCTCAGGTTGCCATGAAATTCAAAATCATGGTTCCTAGATTTTGGACATCTGACAGTAGTACTGTAATAGTATTGGCATTTTGAGTAATACCTCTCTCAGTAATGTGTCTTTGTGTGTGCAAGATGTGTCTAATAATAGTCAAGTGCACTGTGAACCACAATCAGCATGCAACCTCAATACTCGTCAAATCTAAATTTGAACACAGTAGACTAATCTTTTCAGATCTGAATTTGAACATGGTAGATATTCAGACCTGAAACATGAACCAAACACACCCAACTAGGTACATGGGAGTTGTGGATCAATGTCAAAACTGGTTTTGTTTGTTCACATTGTGGGTGGATCAAGGATTCATACTTGATACAACTCAATAACTCTTCCAAAATCCCTACAAATATGAAGGGAATTTTCATTTGCTCCCTACTCCATCTCTAATGCTCACCACTAAAAGTTACATTGTGAGTGTAATGCTCACACACTTTCCCTTGCCAGGTTATCATAAACTAAAACTTGACAACATGGCTCCAGCTCTTCAACACATAATCGCATAGAAAAATTCTGGTTTTATTTTCTACTTCAAATCATACCCTGCACATATTGTTCATTATCAGTCCAATTTCTTGGATTCTGCATGCTCAGTGCAGCCTTCAAACTCCAACCCAATTGACAGAGTGGCATGTGTGTCTCCATTACCATCATGGTGGAATTCAGAGCAGCATGGCCACACGAGCACACGTGGAGCCTTACAACAACTCTTGTTACCTGATCCTGAAGGTCTCAAGGACGAATCGATGATCATCATGGGTGGTTGTTGTTGTCGTCTTGATTCGTGATCATCTCCACTTGTGACATTTGTGCTTGGTTCTATGGGAATCAACTCAACTCGTATTTCTGCATTAAAACATTGGCTGCAGTCCGCATTACTTTCCCTCTCTACTGTTTGTTTTGATCCTCTTCTGTTAGATAGCTGCCTTTCACAGTCAGCAATTGGAGCTTGAGCTTGAGATTTGTTTGATCTTTGGTGTTGTTTCCCATTGTTGGATGGTAAACAGATGCAATTGCATTCACATGTCTCTGTTAGATTCATTCGGACTTCATTACACTTGTGAGTTGGTTGCAGGTACAATGGTTTGAATGCTTCATTATGTGTCTCTATTGGGATGGACTTGCAGAGTCCATGATCCTTGTGGGAGTGCCTGCACACCATGATGCAATGCTCTTGTGCTGTGTCTGATGATGAGCTTCTCTGATTTTCATTCACTGTGGCTTGTTGAGCCTCTGAAAAATTTCTTGCAATCCTCGAGGAAAATTTCTGGGACTTTGGTGCCAGCCTATGTCCATTATGACTGCTTTTCAAGTTCTTTCTCAACCCTGTTGCTGTGCCATGATTTTCAAGGTCACGAAATCCACTTCTTGAGTTCCTTCTCGATCCTGACAGTTGAATTTCACCTGTCTCAGGCCTAGATTCATCAGATCTGGTATAAGAATTCTTCCGCAATACTGATGCTTGACTTTCATCTTCATCATGTCTGGTTTTTGAATGCCTTCTTGGACTTTTGGGACCTGTCATTTGAATTTCAGGAGGCCTATTCAATTCATCAAATCCAGTATATGGATCTCTTCTTGAACCTCCTGATGCTTGAGTTTCATCAAATCTATTCCTTGAGTTTCTTCTTGATGCTTGAATTTCAGGACTCTCAGCCCTACTGGATTCATGAGTTTTGGCATTGGAGCTCCTCCTTGACCTCGATGTTTGAGTTTCCTGTTCATCAAATTGGTGTTTCGAGTTCCTTCTTGATGCTTGAATTTCTGGATGTTGTAGCCTACTTGATTCCTCATCAAGTCTGGGATATGAATTCCTCCTTGACCCTAATCCATGACTTTCAGGTTCATCAAATTCATTGCTCACATTGCTTCTTGATGCTTGAATAATTTCTGGACTCACATGCCTACCTGATGCATCCAATGTGGTATATGAACCCCTCCTTGAAAACACTTGTGTTTCTAGTCCATCATGTCCATTCCTTGAGTTCCTTCTGGATCTTGTTGCTTTTTCTTCGGGAACTTCAAACCTATTGAATTCATCCACTGGAGAGTGTGAACTACTTCTTGAACGTAATCCTCGAGCTTCAACTTCATCAAACATATTCCGTGAGTTCCGTCTAGATGTTTCAATCTCAGGAGACTTAGCCCTATTGGATTCATCAAGTCTGGCATAAGAACTCCTCCTTGATTCTAATCCATGAGCTTGAACTTCATCAAATCCATTCCTTGAATTCTTTCTTGATGCTTGAATTTCAGGACTGTGATGTTTACTAGATTCTTCCAATCTGCCATAAGAACTCTTACGTGACCCTAATCCTTGAGCTCCAGATTCTTCAAATTCCTTCCCTGAATTCCTTCTCAATGTTTGAATTTTGGGACTCTGATGCCTACTGGATCCATCATCAAGTTTGTCATACAAATTCCTCCTTGACTTTGATGCTTCAGTTTCAAGTTCATCAGATGCATTCCTTGAGTTCCTTCTTGATCCTTGAATTTCAGGGCTCTGATGCCTACTGGATCCATTATGTCCTGCATACGAACTCCTCCTTGACCAACCTGATGCTTGAGTTTCTGGTTCATCATATGTTGCATTCCTTGAGTTCTTTCTTGACCATGTGACATGAGCTTCAGGAACCACAGGTTTGCTGGATTCCTCCAATCTGGCATGAGAACTCCTCCTTGATCTTGATGCTTGTGCTCCAAGATCATCAATTCCATTCCTTGTGCTCCTTCTTGACATTGGAAACTCAGGACTCTCAAGCCTGCTAGATTCATCAAACCTCACATATGAACTCCTCTTTGACCCTGATACTTGAGCTCCAAATGCATCATATCCATTACCTGTATCACTTCTTGGCGCTTGGATTTTGACATTCTCAGACCTTGTGTATTCATCAAGTCTAGCATGTGGACTCCTCCTGGACTTTGATGCTTGAGCTTCAAGTTCCTCAAATCCAGCAGTCCTTGAGTTTCTTCTTGATGCTTGAATTTCAGGAGTCTTTGGCCTACTGGATCCATCAACTCTTTCATGAGGGCTTGTCCTTGACCTTGATACTTGAGTTTCTAGTTCACCAAATTCATTTCTCAGGTTCCTTCTCGAATCTATTGCTTGAGTTTCAGGACTCTCAGGCCTATTTGATTGATTCAATCTGACATTAGCGTGAGATTCTGGTTCATGGGAACCATTTGTTGAGTTCCTTCTAGATCTTATTGATTGAGTTTCATTACTTTCAGGCCTATTGGATTCATGAAGTCTAGCATTTGAACTTCCCTTTGATCCCAATACTGAAGTTTCAGCTACTTCATCATATTCATTCCTTGAGTTCCTTCTGGACACTCTCACTTGAGTTTGAGGACTCTCAGGCCTTCTGGATTCATCAAGTCTATCATATGGACTCCTCTTTGATCCCAATGCTTCAGTTTTGTGTTCATCAGATCCATTCCTTGAGTTCCTTCTTGATGCTATCATAGCTTGAATTTCAGGAATCTCAACCATATGAGATTTGTTATGGCTTCTGGCATATGAAATCCTTGACCCTGATGCTTCAAAGTCTGGTTCATGAAATCCATTCTGGACATTCCTTCTTGACCCTCTTATTTGAATTTCAGGAGTCATCTCAGGCCTACTATTAGGTTTAGGTTCTTCAGGCCCAATGTTTGAATTCCTTCTTGACACTGACACCTGAGCTCCACTCCATGGCTGAGGTTCAGTAGGTACAATGTTTGAGCTCCTTCTTGATCCTACAAATTGGTTGACCCTATGTTCATCAGGTCCAATGTTTTCATTCCTTATCAACACTGTTGCCTGATTTGCAGCAGCCTCAGACTCATGTTCATCAGATCCAATCTTTATGTTTCGTGTTGATGTTGTTGCAGAAAGTCCTTGGACCATGCCAGGTCTATGAGATGATGATGGCCATCTTTTAAGGACTAATGACAATTCTGATTTTTGTGAAGGTGATTCTTCCCTGATCTCAGATGAAACGTATTTTCTTCCTGAGACTCCTGTTACTTCTGCTGCTGCTGCTGCATTGTCTTTGACTTCAAATGCTTTATAATCACTCTTCTCCCCAAGACCTTCTCTCACTGTCTTTTGGAATGTGCGTCTTGGGCCTGCTGGTTGGCTTAATTCTGCACATTGCTGATTCAGATTTGCCTCATGGAGATCATTTGTCTGTACATGGTTTAGCATTTGCTGAGGTTTAGTGACTGTTTTCAATCTTCTTGAGACACTGTCCTGATCAGGAATAAATGGCAAGGAAGCTCCAGATTTGAGTTCAGCTTCCTGCATGTGCTCTGACCTAAGGCCATTCAAATCAGCCTTGGGTCGCTTAAACCTCAGTTCATTCAACTCAGTATTCATTCGAAGAATGTCATGAGTCTTACTTACCAATTCATCCTGCAAGTGCAACAAACATATGTCCTCTTCGTAAGGCAAAAAGTTTGTTCCATGAGTGCAAAAGTCTCAAGCTTTGAACTATAAACCCTCAAAGTTTTTTTCGCCCATCATCAAATTGTGTTTTTCTTGAAGAATGCTTCAAACCCTCTTGAGGCACACCTAACAAAGCATTTTGCCTTCAAGACTTACATGTTGTTTGGTGTTATGCTCCAGCAAGTTACCCATAATGTCATAAGCAACTTTGCTACAACCTTGCTTCTTTTCCAACTCCAATGTTACTGCACGTTGCATGTGGGACCTCTCTTCAATTAGATGGCACTCAAGCTGCAAAGCCAATTTACATACTTAGACAAAACATATTTCACTAATTTGTTGTTAAATTTTATACAGCTGATGGTAATTGATCTTTGATGACAGAACATGAGATTGTAAGAAACAGACTATCATGTGCATCATGCTCAAGTATTGTACACAAAGAGTAACTGGAATTGCAGAACTTCTATAAGAAGCACTTGCCAAAGTGATTTTGTCGGACACAGGAGTGAAGGAAAATCTGCTATCAGGATTCTTCACGCTGAACTGCATTTGCAGTTGCTCCAGGTATTCTTTTACTTCCATCCCCCACTCTCCTGCAGCAATTGCAACAAGCTCTTCTGAAGCTACCCACAAAAACACCAGCCGCCACCAAATGGTCATCATCAGCTTTGTCCCTCCTAGAGAAAATGATTCAAAAAGAGAGGAGTCCAAGGAGAGAGCAAGTAATCACACAAAAAAGTCCTGAATGGTGAAGGAAGTACCATGGAGAATCCATGTATTGCACCCATCAAGCACCGACAACGAGAAATGTGTCGCAAACCATGTTCCCTTGACGAACAAGGTTTGAGGGTTCTTCGAGCTATATTCATCATTGTGGACCTCCAGCTTGACATATGTTTCATTGTTTGCAGACGCCATTGCTGGATCTCAATTTGCAACCTCAATTTGTTTCTTTGTGCATCACCTCTTCATTGCAGGCCTTTTGTGATGCACAGTAAGAACTAACCCTACAAATGCAGGCAGCTATGAAGTTTGCACCTTTTCATAAACACTACCATGAGCTTGACACCCTTTCAATTGTTGGGTTTCTTTTCTATCTCTTTCCTTCATATGTTTCCTGACATGCATGTGCTCGTTCTCTTCATTGCATTTTCTCTCAACATTGCTTTTGTGGGAGGCTTTCTTATCTATGTTCGCTAAAACCTTTGGCAAATCTTGTTGGAAATTTTGTTCAAGTTTCACAAATGGAGACTCAAACTAAAGCTTGTTGAGAAAGGTAATTACCAAGGACACATGAATCTTGCCTTTTTGTCCACCCATGTTCTAAGGACCGTAAGTGTTTCAATCAACTTCTCCATTAGCTTCTTGATCTGCTTCAAACTCAAAATCCTTCAAGTCTCTGCTTGCATGTATTGGAAATGAGATCCCAATTGCCATTGAAAGTTATGAACCATGAGTTGGCAATAACTAATTCTCTGGCACTAGCTCTAGAAATTACAAGAGTTTCAATTTGTGCAAGCTCCATCCCAATTGTATTGAGTATCATAACATTCCACACTTTGGTGAAAATGGTTCTCATCTCTAGCTAACCTCTCAACTCTTTGGGCTTTTGATGCAACCCAATTGCATCTAGACAATAAATTCCAAGACAAAAGAAAGAACTCCAACCTCTAGACTCCAAAATGTAGACAGTCTAGTTTGTTGCCATTTCTTTTCAAGTTCACCATATTTGAAAAAACACTTGATCATAAGTCTATGAAGGAGCTCCAAACATTGAATGCAAAGAAAATGCTTGAACCTTCTTATGTTGCTTAAATCAAGCTCTTCAATTTTGGTTTTTGTTTGTTGATTGTACAACATTAATTGATTTTAGTAATGATATTTGAACTCTATCTTTTCTTTCTTCACATTGCATGATGATAACAACTCCACATTATGTAACATTTGTGATGGCAAACTCCACCTTTATTACACAAATGCTATCAAATAGTTGCATGTCATTCAAGCTTATTACACAATCCTCCAAACACTTACCATCACAAATGGTATGAAAGAGAGCTTTTGACATGTTTATTTACATTATGCATATAATGAGTTCATATATACAACTTTTATTCGCCAAACTTTTGGTTTTCTAATGGACTTTGATCATTAACAAAGGAAGATGACAAACACATTAAGTGGATGTAAAGTTTTTTCAAACAATTAACTTGTATTCACAAGAGGATGATGATTAGGTAACCCTAATTGTTGTTGATCCTTTCAAAAAAATTGGAATTCTTTGCTTGGCTTGTGAAATGGTTTTTTTAAAGAACATTATGAGCAAAAATTATTTATTTTCATTCACCTTTTGGACATTAATCATATTATTCCATGTGTTCATTATGAAACCACAAATAAAAACATCTTTTCATTAGGCTATTGTGACGATCCTAACAATATTTTCTTGCCCCCTTGTTTCCTTTTCTCTCTCTTTCTTGGGTGCTTTCTTTCTAAAAAGTTTTGCAGGGTTTCATCATAAGCTTTCCATTATGTTTTTCCATTTACATGTGCTCCAAGCCATGTCACAACTCTACTGGTTGAGCATCATCCGATTGCAAGAGCCCATGAGAGCTATGAATCAAAATGTGAGTCACCATAAAATAACATGTGTCCTTTTTTCATGAGAACATGTGTTCCAAATATTTTTAACATGATTAACCATAGATGTCAGGTAGGCCCAATATTGGGGCTGTCCCCATGTCCAGGGGTGAAAGACATATTTTCAAAGCCCCTTGCATCTCTTCAATGCAAACTGCTTGTCCTTGCAACAAAGAAATAAGGCCCTATGTCAATGGCTTTCCAAGGCTATATAATCAGAGCACATTGTGTGCAACTGTGATCACAACAGCCTAATGGAAAGAGACCCTAAATCCATTACATTTTTTAAAAACCTAAACTTGCTAATTGGAAGTCATATTCCAAAACCATGGTAAAGTGCTAGATGAATAATGCACAATTGGTCAATGCTCAACCAGTAAAGTTGAAGCCTTAGGTTTATTTGGACCAGATGATGTTTTTTGGGGATCATCTGGTCCATCTAAATTTTGTGGCAGGATCTTTACCTAGGGTAAGTTAACCTAATACTTTCTAATGTAAATTTTATCATGATCTCATATAACTAAGTACATACAGTAATGGTGCATTCACACTTGATGTGAAGTCAGTGTTAAATGAAAATCTAGGTGACATCCTATGTGGCATGCAATGTTAAATGGGTGATAGCTTAATGTTAAGTGAATGTTAGCTTAACATACAATATTCATGGTAACTAGGTTTAAGTCCCAAATGACTAACATGAGGTTAAGGGACATAACACTAGAGTCCCTA